>Ga0265297_10000206_pt1 | contig 196504 bp, 194 predicted proteins | sample Munlanlwell13791_FD_192502 | JGI IMG/M metagenome (GOLD analysis project Ga0265297, IMG submission 192502) | Leachate microbial communities from a municipal landfill in Southern Ontario, Canada - Leachate well 137-91 | ecosystem: Engineered > Solid waste > Landfill > Unclassified | place... | reverse complement strand
CAAATTTCTCACGAAATTTGCTTGCAGGTGACGGGGTTAATTCGGGCCGCCCCTTCGGGGCTTATAACTTAGTTCGCCGCCTACGGCTACCGGCTCCCTTTAGTTATGCTTACTGGCACCCCGATCACCTGGAAGCTGCGCAAATTTCTCACGAAATTTGCTTGCAGGTGACGGGGTTAATTCGGGCCGCCCCTTCGGGGCTTATAACTTAGTTCGCCGCCTACGGCTACCGGCTCCCTAAGTTATGCCCTCATTAAAAGAAACGGGTGCCCAAGGTTTTTCCCCTCGGCACCCGTCGTTTTATCGCTTTAGCAAGCATAAGAAACCAAAATGTATCGTAGGTATTATAATCAGGCAAACAGGGATAAGTCAATGAAAAGGTTCAAACATCGGCTTATAGCCTATGGCTAAGAGCGAAGGGCATATGGCAAAAACTTTAGGGACTAGGGGTTAGGTTCTAGCTAGCCCGTTACTTACTGACTCAATTTCCAAATTCCAAACCATAGAAACAATTAAAAATTAAGAATTAAGAATGAAGAATTGAACTTCGATTCTCGGTCTTCGGACTTCGGACTTCTGAATTCAGACGTCAGACTTCCGACTTCTGACTTCGTTTTTTATAAGCCATTTGCCATAAGCTATAAGCTATAAGCCAAATTCTTAATTCTTCATTCTTAATTGTTTTTTCGTCCTACGTCCTGACGTCCTAGCGAGCGAAGCGAGCGCACGTCCTCACGTTACTGTGGACCATCGACTGTGGCCCGTGGCCTGTGAACTGGTTTCGTCCCCCGGTTTCTAGTAGGGATATTTCTGAAAAAGCCTTCCCCATCCCGTAGCCAGGATCTTTTTTTGTCTCCTGCGTCCTATAAAAGGCCACCAGATATAATCATGGTAGAAAAAGGAAGCGTAAACGAAAAGATAGACCAGCGGCGTGCGGAAAAACAACTTCTGGAAATACCGCAAAGGGCCGAACCAGACTGTTTTTCCAAAACGGCTGACCATGTTCTGCCCCACGTAAAAATGGAAATTCTCCGAACCGACATCTTCGCCGGCGATCTCGATCAAGCGCGGATCCCCGACCCCGATGCCGTCCTCATGCGCCATGCGGATGTAGGGGATCGCGAGCGGATCAAAGCCCATCATCTTTGCCGCGACAGCGTCAATGGCCACCGAATCCGAAGACGCCAGCATGTATCCCTTTTCCACGGGCAGCATGGTCCTGGGACCCGGCCCGCATCCGCAGATCGTGCCGTCCATAATGCTGAAAATGCCGCTATGGATATCCTGCTGGATCTTAAGCAAATCGACCAGCACGGCGTGGATCCAGCTGTGCGTGTAATGACGGTGCGTGCCCAGGAGGCCGCCGAAGGCGTTCTTCATAGCGCCTGTGGTCGTTGTATAGATATGCGTCTTGACGGTGGGCAGGTGCACGATATTCTTTCCGATGAAATAATCCGGGATCATCACGTCATGGCCGTAAACATGGTGAAGGGCCCGCGTTTTAAATTTCGGCCTGTAGGGGACCCAGCGGATCTGATCTTTGTTGAAATTATATTTTTCCTGAACGCCGTATTTTTCGTAAACGGCAAAAAGCTTGTTCAGCCTGAGCCCCTTCAGGGGATCTGTGACAACGGTGTTGTTATGGACGGCGGACAGGTTATTCCAACCGAAAGACCTCAAAGCCAGGATCGCGCCTTCCAGCTGCCACGGCGTGGTGTTGGCGGATAAAAAAGGCAGATGCCAGGAAATATTATCCTTGAGGATCACGGGCTTGTCTTTGGCCAGGGCCAAGGGCATGTCGGCGAGGCCGCAAAGCCGCCCGATATCCGCCAGGACGCTCTCCGGGCGGGTTTTGATGACCGCGACTTTGGATTTTAATCGACGCATAACACCTCAAAGACCTCCATCGTGTCGCAGGCCGCGCTGGTATTGAAAGGATAATTGACTTCATAGACCTTTTTCAAACAGCGTTCGTCATACATCCAGGGAAACCACGAACGGTAGAAAGCCAGATATTTCACGCGATGGCGGGCCAGATAATGCCATAACATGCGGCGCTGAAACCGGGGATGGCTGTCGGAAGACAGAATGTTGATGATATCCGGATTTATTATACCACAAAGATCGACAACCTTCCTCCCTGTCGCGTATGAGAGGATGCCGATATCGTTAGTCGCCACGGCCTCCGCCGGCGCGGTATGTTCTCTGAGCCAGCCGGCCACCTGGAAATGCTGCTTGTAGAAGGAGAGAGCGTCTTTGGTGTATCTCTGCCCCCAGATATTGACCTGAAACAGGCCCCAGACCACGACAAGGACGAGATAAACATGGGCCGTGCGCCTGGAAAAAAGTCTCCGCAGGCCGAAATAGCCCACCATCGCGTAAAGCGGGATAAGCGGCATTTGATAACGGGCATGATGGATCAGGATGGGCGAGACCTGCGATGCCGCCAAAGGGTAGAGGACCATCCAGGCCACCAGCAGATAACATCGGCGCGACAAGCTGTAGCGCAGGCCCGAAATGAGGAATAAGGCCAAAAAAGGATTGTCCCAGAAGATATATTTCACATACCCTTTGAGATAGGGCAAGGCCGAGACGCGCCACGTGAAAAGCATCTTGGAATAATAACTGCTGCAGATCAGTTTGTGGGTCAGCAGCCAGGAAAAGACCATGTAAGGAAGGACCAAGGCCGCGTAAATAACCAGGTATCCGGCCATCCACCGCAGGCCCTGCTTCCGCCTGAAATTCCGCGCCGCCAGATCAACAAAAGCCAGGGCGAACAACAGGTGGCCTTCGGGCCTCGACAGGGATGCCAGGCCAAAAACAACAGCCGGCAAAAGACTCAAACGCCCCTGAGGAATGTTTTTGAGATGGAGCATGATCCCCAGCGCGGACAAAAAAGAGAAAAGCGCGACTTCCATGCCCGAGAACACTCCCCATAAAAACCGTCCGCAGACCAGGACAAGGATGGATGAAATGAACGCCGTCCGGGAATCCTCCGTGATCAAAAAGGCCATTTTATAAATGACCAGGGCCGTCAAAAAAAGAAAAAGCATCCCCAGGGCGATGCCTGAGATCTCAAACGGCACCCCGAGGTTGAAAAACCCCGCCAAAAGAAGCACCCACAAAGGAGACGTGCTGCCGCTGGAGGGTTCCTGGGGGTTGAGACCGAAACAATTGCCCGAGGCGAGATTCCTGGAAAAATCGAAATGGATCCAGGCGTCATCTAAGGGGAATCCGATAAACGGTTTGGGGTCTAAGGGTCCCCGCGAAAGAAAAAAAACGGAAAGCGCGCACCAAAGGAGCGCCAACGCCAGGTAGGGCTTGAGGCTTTTTGAAGAAAAGGAAGGTGTCATGAAAAATAAACGGCCGCGACGACAGCGCCGACGTAGAACACCATATTCATCAAAAGGGGTTTATCGGAAAAAAGGACCCGCTCGGGAGCTCCCCCCTCTTTTTTTTGAAAAACCAGGTAGAGATAGCGAAAAATCCCGTAAACAACGAAAATCACCGAATACTGGAGATTGCTCGTATGAAATTTTTCCGCCGTCTGAGGCGAAAAAGCGTAGAACACATAGCTTAAGATCGTCGAAGCGGTCACAACCGTCATCATCTGATCAATGAAAGGAAGGCTGTAATGGGCCAAAACAGGCCTGTGGTCGGCGGCCTGGGTTTCCAGAAGCACGATTTCACTGCGGCGCTTGGCCAGGGCGAGAAACAGGGATAAAAACGTGGAACAGATCAGGAGCCAGTGGGAAATCGGCACATCGATGACGACGGCCCCGGCGATCACGCGCAGGAAAAAGCCGGCGGCAATACAGAAGATATCCAGGATCACGACATTCTTCAGGCTCACCGAATAAAGGAATTCCAGGGCCACGTAGGCTGAAAGGACCAGGCCGAAAGGCCGGTTCAGAAGAAAAGCCGCGAAGACGGCCCAGAGCGCGAGCGCATATCCCAGGCCATGGGCCACCGAAGACTTAAGGCGGCCGGAAGCCACAGGCCTGTGTCTCTTCACAGGATGCCTCCGGTCGATCTCTGCGTCCAGGACGTCGTTAATCAGATACAAACCGCTGGAAGCCGCGCAAAAAACAGCGGTGGCAGTCAGGACGACCAGGATCCTGGCAGGATCAAAAAAATAGCCGGAAAAAATAATTCCCGCGAACAGGATCAGGTTCTTGGCCCATTGTTTGGGCCTCATGGCAATGAATAGGTCTGTCATCTTTAGCCCCCCCTCGCCTTCTTTTAAAACGCCCTAAAATTCCAATTTCATTCCGTCCCGGGCAGCTTCCACGTCCAACCCCGTCTCCCAGCTCAACTGCCTGGCGAGTTCGTGTGGATGGGCCTTGAGCATAGTCATGCCGAAATGCGTCAGAATGGTCTTTTTTGGTTCCATGCGGGCGATCAATTTTTTGATATCGCCCAGGTTCAAGTGCTGGATCCCCGGCCTTGGCTCAAAAAAAACGACATTGACAATCAGGAGGTCGCAGGCGAACATCTCCGCCAGGCCCTCAAAATACTCCGTGTCCGACAAGATGGAAACGCGCGTCTCTTTCATCTTGAATTTCAGGCCGTACGTCTGGCAGGGATGCTTCAATTCACCGGAGGTCTCAAAAGAAAAATTTCCGGCCGCATAGGCTTGATGAGGTTTCAGGATCTCGATCTTGCCGGGAAATTCCCGGGCGTATCTGAAAATGACGTAGTTTTCCGGATCCAGGGCGTCTTGCGGGACAAAAACCACGCCCCGCTTTTTGAACCCGCCTTCCGTCATGGCTTCGATCATGACATTGATATCGTTGGCGTGGTCCAGATGCCGATGCGTCAGAATAATGGCGTTTAAGGTCGTGGGGTCAAGTTTCGGCCTGGACGAAGAACATCGGACAAGGCTTCCCGGCCCGGGGTCAACCAAAACACGCGTATCGTCCGCCTGGATCCACAGACCGCCGGAAGACCTCAGCTGACGGATCATGACAAAGCGGGCGCCTGCCGTTCCGAGAAATTTGATCCAATAATCGCTTTTCGATTTAGCCATTTCCGCCTTCGGTCTTCTGGTTTCAGACGTCAGATTTCCGACTTCTGACTTCTGACTTGTTCTTAAGAAAATCAACGTCGTTGATGACCTCGATGCCGTTCTGTTTCAAAAGGGCGGCTGTCACGCCGAAACCCGCAATCAGGGTCTTTGAGAATGTTCCGTCAAACACCTCCCCGCAGCCGCAAGAAGGGCTTTTGGCTTTCAAGACCGCTTTCTTCACGCCATGCCGCCACGCGAATTCCAGGGAACGCCGGGCCCCTCTAATAAAAAACTTCGTCACATCCTCCCCGTCGCGTGAAACAACAACGGCCGAGCCTTTCAGGACGTCGAAGCCGTCGCCTCCGCGCATTTCAGAAGGCGGATGGGGCACCTTTAAGCCGCCCAGGATTTCCGGACAGAATAAAAAAATTTTCCCTTCCTTACAAAGACGCTCGACAGTTGGCCTGAGATTATGCGTGCCGTCATACACGCAACAAACTCCCGCCAGGCAAGCGCTGACCATCAGGGGCCTAACCATAGCTTCCTGAACTCCTCGGTAATGCGTTCGCGTTCGACGACATTCAAGGTGTTCCCGGCATCGGGGGCGGCGGACTGCGAACGCCGGGCGCGCTCTTTACGCTGAGGTTTTCCTAAAAAATCCCCCACGCTCATGATCCGGGCGCCTTTAAGCCTCACCGAACGGGCCAGGTCCCTGTCATCCGTCACAACAACCGCCCGTTTGGCGTCGCTGGAAAGGCCTTCGACAAGGGACTTGATCTTGTCGTCGGCGGATTCCCCGGAAGTGAAGACAACCTCAAAACTCGTATCCTCCCGGAAACCGAACACCTCCGGCGAACCGTCGAAAACCACGATGAGCCGGTTGCGCAAAGAACCATGGGGCCTGCGGGATTCCAGGAAAACAAAAAAACGCGCGCGCGCCTCTCTCAAAGAAAGGTCGGCAAAACGATCCGACCGTTTGATCACATTATACCCGTCGACGATATAGAATAAGGACATAGCTTAAAATCCCCAGGATACCCAGAACAAGCATGAATCCGAAATTGGCCAAAGACATGGCAAAGGCGCTTTCTTTCGCCACGCCGATCTTGGCGAAGACAAAGACCGACGCCGTGTCTCTGAGCCCCAGCCCGCCCACGGAAAACGGAAGCGAAGAAAATACGCTGATCATCGGCACAAAGATCAGAAAATAGACCAGGCGGATCTCCAGCCCCAGGGCGCGCGCCACCCAGGCATACACAAAGGCCAGACCCACATGTGTCAGGCAAGACAAAAACCACGCGCTCCAAAGCGCGGACTGCCGGCCCCTGTACGCCTTGGTCTCCTGATGGATCTTTTGCAGATAGGCCCGGACCCGGGAGCCTGACGGCAGCCATTTCACGCACAGGCCAAAGCAACGGCCGGAAAACATCACGGCGCTGAATAACAAAACCAGCAGCAAAAGCAACCCTGTCGCCCACAGAATGCTGGGATCATTGAAAACCTTGTACCCGAAAAAAAGGGAAAAAACCAGCACGGTCACCAATCCAAAAAATCCGCTGACCCTGTCTAAGACCACGGTGGCCAGGATACTGCTGGAAGGAGTCCCGGTATGTTTGGCGATATCCAGGGTCCTGACCGTATCCCCGCCGATCGTGCTGGGAAAGATCAAATTGAAGAACAACGATACCAGATAGGACAAAAACAGGCGCAAAGGATTGACCTTTACCCTGCGGCCTCTCAAAAGGATCAGCCATCTCAAAAATACCAGGACATTGAGCAAAAAAAACAGAAAGAAGGCCGCGGCCAGATACCGTCCGTCCGCCTGCTTAACGACGGTCAAAAGCTGGCGCGTATCCGTGCGCGCAAATAAAAAGATCAGCAAACCCAGGGTTATGCTGATCCTCAAAATGAAAGAGACCGTTTTTTTCATGAGGCTTAAGGGCTTGTCTGTTCGAGGTAGCGGGACGCGTAAAACGCGGCGATGGCTCCTTCCGAACAGGCGGTCACCACCTGATTAAAAGGCCTTTTCCGGCAATCTCCGCACGCGAAAACCCCTGCCAGAGAAGTCGCCATCTGCTCATCGGTAAGGATATAGCCATTCTCTACCACAAGGTCCGGCCCTAAAAAAGACGTATCAGGGTCAAAACCGATAAAAACAAAAATTCCGTCACAAGGCAGCGTCTCGATATGCCGGTCTTCCACATGGCTGATCTTTAAGCCCTCCACCCGCGCGCTGCCCAAAACCTCGACAGGCACAAACTCCAGTTTCAGCCGGATTTTTCTTTCCTTGGCCACGCGTTCCTGCATCAAGGCTGAAGCCCTTAACCCGCAACGGCGATGGAGGATCGTGACGGTCTTGGCAAAACGGCTCAAATACACGGCCTCTTCAAGGGCCGTTTCTCCGCCTCCGACCAGTACAACATCCTTGTCCTTAAACAGCGGGCCGTCGCAGGTCGCGCAAAAAGAAACACCCTTGCCGATCAGCCTTTCCTCCCCCGGCACCCCCAGTTTCCTGGGCTTGGCGCCGACGGCCAAAATCACACTGCGCGTTTCCAGGATTTCCGCCGGTCCTTTTGCCTGCCGCCGCGCGTGGATCCGAAACCCCCTCTCGATCTTCTCAAGCTTATCAACAGCCGCGCCTTCCTGCATTTCCACGCGCTCCAAGTCCTTGAGCTGTTTTTTTAAAATCTCCACCCAATCGAAGGAATTCATCTGATACACGCCCGGATAATTTTCAATGAGCTCCGTCAAAAGGACCTGACCCCCGGCCTCATGCTTCTCCAGGATCCGTGTCTTTAGTTTTGAGCGGCCCGCGTAAAGACCCGCCGTAAGGCCCGCGGGACCCGCGCCGATAATGACGACATCATACATCATGGAATCACCTTAATTCCTTCCCTCGCCTGAAAATCAGGCCCTCTTGCCGTCATTCTATTTCGCGCAAGCAGGCGGGCAGCTGTTTGTCTTTACGATGATAAGCCACGCACTGACAGCACCTGCCTTTTCTAGGGCAAGGATCATAATCGCAGGAGCAATTTGAGGCGTTATTTTCTTTGCTGGGACAATCCACGATGCACCTCCACGATGGCGGGTTGAGGCGGGTTTAGAAAGCCGCCGCGGCTTTTTGGGCGGCCGCTTCATTCAACTTCAACGCTTTCAACTTCTTCTTGAGTTTAAGCTTTTCAAAAAAATTCGCGTGGTCAAAAATGAGCTTCGCGCGCAAATGGTCGATCTCATGCTGCAGGGCGCGGGCAAAAATATCCTCGGCCATCAGGACGACCTTTTCATTTTTCTCATTGAATCCGCACACGCGGATTTTTTTGGCGCGCTTGACCCGGACATAGATCCCCGGAAGGCTCAAACAACCTTCTTCCAGCACGGCGGAACCCCATTTTTTCAAAATACGCGGGTTGGCCAGGACGACAAGCCCCTGCCCTACGTCCACGATGATCATCTGGCGGTTAAGGCCTACCTGCGGCGCGGCCAGGCCTATGCCTCCGGAAAGCCGCATGATCTCCTCCATCTGCGCCAAAACAAGCCGCTCCTGATCGCCTAAGCGGGCGACAGGGGCGGACCTGCGTCGCAGGGAAGGGTCACCGTAAAACCTTATCCTTAATTTTGTTTGAGGCATCGACATAGACAACATTGATCTTGGAAGCCTTGGCCTCATTTTCCGGGACCAGGGCGTAGGTCAAAACGATAATCTCATCACCCTCGCAGCCGGACCTGGCCGACGGGCCGTTCAGGCACATCTCGCCCGAACCTTTCTTTCCGGCGATCGCGTATGTTTCAATGCGGGAACCGTTATTGAGATTCAAGACCTCGACTTTTTCTCCGGGCAGAATATTGGCCGCCTCCAGAAGGTCCGTATCAATGGCAATGCTCCCCTCGTAATAGAGAAGTGTCGCGGTTATCTTCGCCCTGTGGATCTTGGACTTACACATCATACGATACATTGAGATGTCCCCCTTCATGGAAATTCCAAGAGCCGAAAACCAGTTTTCCTACGGGCCCTTGAGGATTTTTCTCCCTTTTCCGGTTTCCTTTAAGAATTCAAAAGATGATACGTCTGCTTGGCGATCATGAGTTCCTCATTCGTCGGGATCACCAGCACCTTCACCTTCCTCCTGTCCAGAAAATCAAAAAAACCTTTCATGATGCGGTTACGGACATGCGCCTCATTTTCGCCGATGCCGGCCGTAAACACGATCACATCCACCCCGCCCATAGCCCCGATATAACTGCCGATATATTTCTTGATGCGGTAGGTGAAAATATCGAACGCCAGGCGCGCCCTGTGGTGGCCCTTCTGCGCGGCCTCCCAGATCTCCCGCATATCATTGCTCAACCCGGAAATACCTTTCAGCCCGCTTTTATAATTCAGGACCCGGTCGATCTCCTCCAGGCTCGCTTTTTCCTTGTCCGCCAGAAAGATCACGGAAGCCGGATCGATGTCGCCGCAACGCGTGCCCATCACCAGCCCCTCCAAAGGCGTGAACCCCATGCTGGTGTCCACGGATTGGCCGTGTTTGACCGCGGCAATGCTGCAGCCGTTGCCTAAATGACAGGTGATAATCTTCAGTTTCCGAAGCGGTTTTTTCAGAAGCCTGGCCGCTTCGTGGGCCACATACTGATGGCTGGTGCCGTGAAAGCCGAATTTCCTGAGATTGTATTTTTCATAATATTCGTACGGAAGCCCGTAAATATAGGCGTGTTCCGGCAGCGTCTGATGGAACGCCGTGTCAAAAACAGCGACCTGACGGATTTCCGGCAGGAGCGATTGGCAGGCCTCTACTCCGGCGTAATTGGCCGGATTGTGGAGAGGGGCGAGCTCAAAACATTCCCGGATCTTGGCCATCACTTCCGCGGTGATCTGCGTGGGTTTTTTGAAAGCCTCCCCGCCGTGGACAATGCGGTGTCCGATGGCCCAGATCTCCCGCAGATCTTTAATGGCGGCGCCCTGACCGTTGACCAAGGTGTCCAGGAGAACCTGGATGCCCTGTTTGTGATCGTGGACGCCTGAATCCTTGTGACCGATCTTCTCAATCAGGCCCTTGGCCAAAAGCCTGAAGTGGGCGGCGCGGTCTCCATTCTTCGCCGCGTCGAAAAGACGGTATTTAATGGACGAACTTCCGGAATTAATGACGAGGATTTTGCGGCCTTTCATATCCCCTCGCCTTCCACTTCGGACTGACAGCGGATGGCGGTCACCGCGGCGCAGTCCACCACATCCTCCCAGCTGCACCCGCGTGACAGGTCGCTGCAGGGCTTAACCAGGCCCATCAAAAGCGGGCCCAGGGCGCGACCGCCGGCCAGGCGCTCGACCAGTTTGTAAGAAATATTCCCGGCTTCGAGGTTGGGAAACAAAAGGATATTCGCGTCACCCTGGATCGGGCTGCCCGGATTCTTATGCCTGGCGACCTCGGGAACGATGGCGGCATCCACCTGCAACTCTCCGTCTACGGCCAAATCAGGCGCCATCTCATGAAGCATAGCCGTGGCCTCACGGATCCTTTCCACAAAACGGCCCGTCGCAGACCCCTTGGTCGAATAACTCAGCATCGCGACCCGGGGCGTAATCCCGAGGACCTTGCGGCCCAGTTCGGCGGTTGAGATGGCGATCTGCGAGAGCTGGCGGGTCGTGGGATCGGGAATGATGCCGCAATCCGCGAAAAGCAAAACGCCGTTTTCGCCGTAACGGCAATTGGGAATGACCATGATAAAACAGCTGCAGATCGTCGCGATCCGGCGGTCGATACCCAGGCAATACAAAGCCGCTTTGGCCACATCCGGCGTTGTCGTATCCGCGCCGGAAACAAAACCGTCGGCCAGCCCCTGGCGTACCATCATCGCGCCGTAAAAAACGGGCTGAGAAACCGTGTCCCGCGATTCCTCGCGGGAAATGCCCTTATGCTGTCTGAGCTGATAATATAAGTCCGTGTATTCCTCGATCTTGCGCGGATCCAGCTTGCCCTTCTCCAGCAGGATCACCTTGGCGATCCCTTCCTTCTCAATGAACGCAGCGGCCTTGCGCACGCGTTCGTCATGGCCTTCAGGCAGAACAATCGTCTTTGACTGTTTCCTGGCCTTTTCTCTGATGAGTCCGATGGCGTCCATATTTAGCCCAGAAGCTCCTCTATTTTGGTCTTCAATTCCTCTTTGGCGACAGCTCCGACAATCTGTTCGACGACCTGGCCATCCTTGAAAAACATCAACGTCGGGATAGACATCACTCCGTAATCGGAAGCGGTCTTGCCGCCTTCGTCCACATTCAGCTTGGCGACCTTGCACTTCCCCTGAAATTCTTCGGCGATCTCCTCAATGACAGGAGCCACTCTCCGGCAAGGCCCGCACCATTCCGCCCAAAAATCGACCAGGCAGGGAACTTTGGATTCCAGGACCTCTTTTTTGAAATTGGCATCGCTCAAATGCACTGCTCCCATAAAGCCTCCTTCATTTGAAAATCTTCAATAAAATGGAGCCTGGCAAGGGGTTTTTCCCGGTTTCATTCCTATCCCCTCTGCCTTTGCATAAAGCCGGTATCTCTGCGGAGAACAACAAGATACATCCGTTTAAGGCGGGTAAAGCGGGGCCGCTCCTTGTCATAAAAAAATCCTATATATTATAACAAAATAATATCAAAAGAAAATAAAAAAGAATAGGGAGTCCGAATCCTCCTTTTAGAGACAAAAACAGAACCTTCAAAAATCGGCTCTTTTCTAAGAAGGGATCTTTTCCGCTTTGGGGAAGCACTCTCGCGCGGAGGGAAACGCAGACAAAACTCTTTCCAGGACGCCCTGAAGAAAAGAAATACAGACGCCGTAATTGGTCATAGCCACGCCTGCCTCCCTGGCCTTCTCAATACGGGCCAGCATTTCCCGGCGCGTGAACATGCAGGCGCCGCAGTGGACCACAAGCTTATAGCGCTGAATATCTTCCGGAAAATCCCTGCCCGAGCAAACATGGATTTCCAGATCCAGGCCCGTGTATTTTTTCATCCATCGGGGGATCTTTACGCGGCCAATATCCCCTTCGATGGCGTGATGGGTGCAAGCCTCGGCGATAAGAATCTTGTCCCCGGCCGCAAGGCCCTTGATGACGCCTACGCTGCGCACAGCTTCCAGCAGATCCCCCTTGAACCTGGAAAAAAGGATTGAGAACGTCGTGCATTTAACATTCTCAGGCAGGGCTGACACCATTTCAAAAACAGCCTGGGAATCGCAAACGACCAGGTCCGGAGGATTTTTGAGATTATCCAGGACCCTTTTGATGCCGCTTTCCTTGACAACAACAACAGAGATATCGTGGTCCAGCGCGTCCCGGATGGCCTGCACCTGCGGCAGGATCAGGCGGCCGCGAGGCGCTTCCAGATCAATGGGGACGACAAAAACGGCTGTGCCTCCGGAAGGGACCAGGTCCCCCACGAGATCCGCCGGATTCAAAAATTCCTCCGGAGAAATTTCAATAAGATGGGCCTTAAAAGCGTGGACAAAAGGATCCCTGGCCTGTCTGTCCGCGCAGCTGCAGGAAAGAATCCGCTGGAAGAGCGGTTTGAGAGTTTCCAGAAAGGCCTCGGAAGGTTTCTTGAGATCGGTTTTATTGATCACAACAAGAACGGGGATATTCCTGACAGAGGCTTCCCGCGCCACGTCTTCTTCGTATTCACCCCAGGCATCCGCCTCGGTCAAAAGACAGATCACGTCCGAACGATCGAAGACTTTCCTGGTCTTCTGGATGCGATAAACCCCCAGGTCTGAAGAATCATCAAGCCCGGCGGTATCCAAAAAAACAACGGGGCCCAAAGGCAGGAGCTCCATGGGCTTTTCCACGACATCAGTCGTTGTGCCGGGGATGTGAGAGGTGATGGCCACATCCTGGCCGCAGACATAATTCAGGAAGCTGGATTTCCCGACATTCGTGCGGCCGAACAGGCCGATATGCAAACGCAGGGATTTAGGAGTTTTGATCATGGAAAGATAACCGGCGTAAGGACTAGGGTTTAGGTTCTAGTTAGTCCCTGACACCTAGCCCCTAGCACCTAAATCATTCTTCATTCTTAATTTTTAATTCTTAATTGTTTTTCGTCTCTCGTCCTTCGGATCTCTGATTTCTGTCTTTGCTATAAGCCATACGCTATACGCCCATTCTTCATTCTTCATTCTTAATTCTTAATTTTTTAAAGCGGAATACCGACAGTTTTCGTCTTGACTCCGGGAAGGGCTTGAAGACGCGCCTCCAGGGACTGCGTTTGCGCGGCAGGGCCTACCAATTCCAAAAGGATCAGGCCCTCGTCAGAACACTTATCCAGGACTCCGTCGTGCACGCCCAGACGGGTTTTGATAATACAGCCGAAATCCGTCAGGGTTTCCTGGACCTTGGGCGCGGATTCCCTGCGCTGATGCATATGAATGATCATAATGGCTTTGTCCATACAACACCTCTTTTGAAATTCCGAATCTCAAAATGCCCGGTAGATCCGGTTCCCCCATGATCGCCGGACGGATTGGAAATTCTACTTTTTGATGTTTTCTTCAACGGCCTTCAGAAGAACATCCGGTTTGATGGGCTTCTCCAGGACAGTCTTGACAGGCAGCCAATCCGGATCGGCTTCAAAACCGAACGGAAGGTTCATTTCCCTGCGAATACCGGTGATAAGGACAACGGGGATCTGCCGGGTTGCCTCATCCCCCTTCAAGCTCCGCGCCACGTCAAACCCTTCGCTCTTATGCGTCATCATGACATCCAGCAGGATCAGGTCCGGAGACTCGGCTTTGGCCTTCTTGAATCCCTCCTGGCCGTCAGGGGCCGAGATCACCTGATAGTTTTTCGCGGTCAACAGCGTGTTCATCGCTTCCACGTAATCGGCATCGTCATCGATGATCAGAATTTTTCCAGCCATGCTTTACCCCTTTCTCAAGTGGCGTTGACTTGAAAAAACAAGCCGCGCCTTTTTCCCCCTCCCGGCGGCGACATTTCCGGCCGGTTTTTCAGGGATTATTATATCACGCAAAACGTCACGGGCAAAATCCGCGAAACTTCAGGAACAGGACCTGATGGAATCCCCCCTGCCGTAATCTAAGAACCGGCCCAATTCTCCCGCCATACCTTCCAGACAAGGCACGCAGGCTCCCGGCTGCTCACTGAGGCACCGTTTGTGCGGGTAGATCTCATACAACGGTCTGTAGGCCGCAGGCGTGAAATTCGGCATCACGACATTAGCCCCTGCCTTCAGGGCGCTCAACCTGTGGTCGCGGCCCTCCTCGACGCTGCCAATCGCGGTTGTCGCCGGCATATGAGGATTTCTGGTCATGATCCTGGTCAGAGCCAGCATTTTCAACGTCAAAAGGATATCCCCCTGCCGGCAGGCAGCGTGAGGCGTCTGAGGGTGCGGGATAAAAGGGCCTATCCCCAGCATATCAAAATCATGGACTTTGAAAAAAATGATATCCGCCGCCAGATCTTCCAGGGACTGCCCTTTAAGGCCGACCAAAGACCCTGAACCCACCTGATAACCCAGGTCCCTCAAAACACGCAGACAATAGACCCTGTTCTCAAGGCTCATGTCCGGATGCATCTTTTTATAGAGGGCCGGATTGGACGTTTCGATCTTCAAAAGATACCGGTCCGCGCCTGCCCGGCGCCACAAATCATAGACCTCTTCGCTTTTTTCGCCGCAGGACAACGTGACCGCGATATCGTAACAGGATTTCAAGGAAGCAATGACATCCGCCAGCCATTCGGCATCCAGGGCGTCATCCTCTCCCGACTGCAAAACAACGGTCTTGATGCCCTTGTCCGCGACTTGAGCGACGCAGGCGCGGATCTCCTCTGAGGTCATCTGATAACGCTTCAATGCTGCGCGCTCTTTGTGCAAACCGCAATAAAAACACCGGCGGCTGCAGCGGTTCGAAAATTCGACAAGGGCCCGGAGCAAAATCCCGTCTCCGCAAGCCGTCCGCCGGACGTCATCAGCCCTTTGAAACAGCGCTTGCGCCTCGTCCCGGGATAAAGACAAAAGCCTCACCAGGTCCCTGGCGTCCGGCAAAGGGCTTTCAGACAAGCGGTCTATAAGAACATCCCGTTCAGACATATTCGTCCCTGGTCCCCTTTTCGATACCCTCAAAGAACAATCCCAGCCTGCGTCGGGACTCCTCATCCAGGGAATTCCTGGCCTCCTCGATCAACCGGTATCCCCGGCGCCGTGTTTCAGGCGACGCGAAATCATCCAGATATTCCCGGAGTGTGATCAGGGCGTTCATCTGGCATTTGCCTTTGATGGTGCCGGGTTTCGCCAGATCCATAAAAACCTTGCCCGTCCGCTCTTTGCGGTAACAGGCGGCGCAGAAACTGGGCAAAAGTTTTTTGTCCAGCAAAGAAGAAATGATCTCATCCAGGGTCCTGCCGTCATTCACAAAAAACTGCGATTGCTCCGCCTCCGGAGGCGCGCTGTAGCCGCCCGGGGAAGTCCTGGACTCGGCGCTCACCTGAGAAACGCCCAAGGTGAACAGCTCATTGCGCAATTCCGGGGTTTCCCGCGTCGATAAAATAATGCCGGTATAGGGAATCGACAAGCGCAGGACAGCCACGGTCTTTTTAAACTCTTCATCCCCGACCCTGTGGGCCTGATGAAAACCGTCGTCGACGCCCGCCGCGGGCTCAATCCGGGGAACAGACACCGTGTGGGGCCCGATGCCGAACGTTTCCTCAAGATGCCGGATATGTTCCAAAAGGGCCAGCGTCTCAAACCGGTCATCATAGAGACCGTACAGCACGCCGATACCCACATCATCGATTCCGGCGGAAAAAGCGCGGTCCACGGCGTCCAAGCGGTTGTCGGGGTCGCTTTTCGGGCCGCCGGGATGCAGGCTCCTGTAAGTCTCTTCGTGATAAGTTTCCTGAAAAACCTGATAAGTCCCTATGCCCGCTTTTTTAAGCCTCTGGAAACCTTCCACGCTCAGAGGCGCGCAATTGATATTGATACGCCGGATGCGGTGAGGGCCCACGCACACCTCATACGCCGTTTCGATAGCCTCCACATAACTGTCGACCAGGAGATCCTCGCGCGTGTCGAATTCCCCGGCCACGATCAAAAGCCTCTTATGCCCTCTCTTCAAAAGCCAGGCGACTTCCCGCGTGATCTCATCCCGGCTCAAGGCCTTTCTCTGGATATCCCGGTTGCCGCTTTGAAACGCGCAATAACGGCATTGATTGACGCAGTGATTGCTGGTGTAGAGCGGCGCGAATAACACGACCCTGCTGCCATAGATCTCATTTTTCACCCAGGCCGCGGCGGCGAAGATCTTGGCAATCAAATCAGCGTCTGAAACAGTCAGAAGCGCCGCCGTCTCCTCAAGGCTCAGGCCTTTGAGCCTCCGGCTGCGCTCCAGGATCGCCTCGACATCCGCGCGCGACGTTTTGGCGGCGTGAACCAGCAGATCCTTGATTTTCCGTTCGTCGATATATTTCATATCGTTACTCAAAGAAGTTGAAGAAGAATGCCTTGCCGGCTCTTAAAGACTGTTATTTTTTAAAGCTATTCAATATTTCGACTGTTTTCTTCGGCGTCAGATTGCCGTAGATCTTTTCATCGATCATCATGACGGGCGCGAGCCCGCAGGTGCCCAGACAGCGTGTCTCAGCCAGGGTAAACATCCCATCCTGGGTTGTCTGCCCGATCTCAAGCTTAAGCTCTTTTTTAATGGCCTCCAGGACCTGCCCGGCGCCTTTAACGTAACAGGCTGTCCCCAGGCAGACGGAGATTGTATGCCGCCCCTTGGGCTTCAAATTAAAATAGTGATAGAATGTGGCCACTCCCCAGATGTGCGCCGTAGGGATATTCATCGTCAGGGCAATCTCATCCATCACGGGCTGCTCCAGATAACCGTAGAGTTCCTGGGCCTTGTGCAAAATCGCGATCAGCTGGGACTCCGGATGCTTCTGCTCTTTGACCTTTTGCATGAACTCTTTCAAAACCGCTTTCCTGTCTTCTGTCGTTATCATCTTTTCTCCATCTGCGATTAAACTAAAAACTCATTTGGTTTCAAACAAACAACCGCCATTCGGCATGAACAAGGGAGGGCCGGATCATCGGACTTTCAGTTCCTGCGGGATGATCCCCCTGGGCTCCTTGGCTTTGTAGTGCGTATGCAGCAACTGGTGGGACTTGGCGCTCAAAGGCCTGCCCAAAAACTCCTTATAAAGCCTCTGGACATCCGGATTTTCATGGCTCCTGCGGATGGTCTTGCCTCTATCCAGGTCATAAAGAGCATGCGCCCTCTTCTTCAGGCATTCTTCATCGAGCGGAATGGAATTCAGGCCGGCGTAAGGTTGTCCGCCTCCGCCGATGCATCCGCCCGGACATCCCATGATCTCGATAAAATGGTATTTTTCCGGCTCCTTGCGCGCCATATCCAAAAGCGTCACGGCATTGCCTAAACCGTGGGCCACCGCGACGCGGATCTCTTTGCCGTCGATGGTGATCGCGCCTTCCTTGATCCCCTGAAAACCTCTCAAAGACTCGAGCTCTATATCCAGCAAGGTCTCACCCGTGTAAAGCTCATAGGCGGTCCGGATCGCCGCCTCCATGACTCCGCCCGTGGCGCCGAAAATAACGCCGGCCCCGGATGAGAGCCCCAGGGGCTCGTCAAAATCCTCGCCCTTGATATGCAGGAGATCGATCCCGGCGGATTTGATCATCCAGGCGATCTCCCGGGTCGTGACAACCATATCCACCGCCGGCAATCCATTCACCATCAGCTCCGGGCGGGCAGCCTCATATTTTTTAGCGGTGCAGCACATGATCGCCACGCTCAGGATGTCCTTGGGTTCTTTTTTGATCTTATCGGCAAAATAGGTCCTGATCAAAGCGCCCATCATGGACATCGGCGATTTGCAGGTGGAGATATTCTCCAGCATGTCCGGATGAAACTGCTCGACGCACTTCATCCAGGCGCTCGAACAGGAGGTGACCATGGGCAATTTGCCCTTGCCCTGCAGCCGCTCCAGAAATTCGCTGGCTTCCTCCATAATGGTCAGGTCGGCTGAGAACTGGGTATCGAACACGTAATCGAATCCCAGGCGCCTGAGGGCCGCCGTCAGTTCCTTCTCCATGGCGCGGCCAGCCTCCAGGCCAAAAGCCTCGCCGATGGCCGCCCGCACGGACGGAGCAATCTGCGCCACCTTGACGATCTTGGGGTCATTGAGTTTCTGAAAAAGGTCCTGCGTGTACACTTTTTCCACGAACGCCGCGGTCGGACAGACATTGATGCACTGCCCGCACGCCGTGCAGACACTGTCTTTGAACGGCATGTTGTAGGCCGGCATCACGACGGTCTGAAAACCCCTGTGCGCGAAACCGAGATTGGATATCTTCTGGACCTCCGAACATATGCGCACGCAGCGGCCGCAAAGGATGCATTTGTTGGGATCGCGGACAACCGACGTCGATGAAAGGTCCTTGTCGTACTGCTTGCGCTCTCCTTCGAAATGGCGCTTGCGGATACCCATCGACGAAGCGAGTCTCTGCAATTCACAATTGCTGTCGCGTTCGCAGGTGTGGCAGTCCTGAGGATGGTTATCCAGGATCAATTCCACGATATCGCGCCTCGCCCGGCGGATCTCCTGGGTATTGGTGTGGATTTTCATGCCGTCGGATACGGGGTAGGCGCAGGAGGCCACATAGGATCTCATGCCTTCGACCTCAACGATACAGACGCGGCAGGCGCCTTCAATCGAAAGTTTTGGGTGATAGCACAAGCGCGGGATATGGAACCCCATCTGGTCGGCGGCCTGCATGATCGTCAGGCCCTCCTGGGTCTGATAAAGCTTCCCGTCGATAGAGATCGTTATTTTTTTGCCTTCCATGATTTTCTCCTTTAATGACGCCTCACCTTATGGAACTCCTTCCATAACTGCGGCCTCAATTGATTTATCCGCGTTTGATCGCGCTGAATTTGCATATCTCCAGACACGCTCCGCACTTGATGCACTTCTCCTGGTCTATCCTGTGAGCGGCCTTCGGATTTCCCGTGATCGCGCCCACAGGGCAGGCTTTTTTGCAGGCCGTACATCCGACGCAAGAGTCGGTGATCTCGTAGCCGCAAAGCGCCGAACAGGCGCCCGCGCGGCATTTCTTCAACCGGATATGGTCCTCGTATTCCTGCCGGAAATTCTTGATGGTGCTTAAGACGGGGTTTGGCGCCGACTGCCCCAGCCCGCAGAGCGAGGCCTTCTTGATAAGATGACCCAGCCGCTCCAGTTTCTCGATGTCCCCTTCCCGGCCCTTGCCCTCGCTGATGCGCGTGAGGATCTCCAGCATCCTCTTGGTGCCTTCCCGGCATGGCGTGCATTTCCCGCAGGACTCATTCTGCGTGAATTCCAGGAAAAACCGCGCGATATTGACCATGCAGGAATCCTCATCCATGACGATCATGCCGCCCGATCCCATGATCGAACCGGCCGCCGCCAGGGATTCATAATCGATTTTCGTATCCAGATAATCCTCGGACAGGCATCCGCCGGACGGCCCTCCGGTCTGCAGTGCCTTGAATTTTTTGTTGTTGGGAATCCCTCCGCCGATATCGTAAATGATGGAACGCAGCGTCACTCCCATGGGCACCTCGATCAAGCCGGTGTTTTTGATCTTTCCGGCCAGGGCGAACACCTTGGTCCCCTTGCTCTTTTCCGTGCCGATGGAACTGAACCACTCCGCCCCGTCGAGAATAATGACAGGGATATTCGCCCAGGTTTCGACGTTGTTGATCAAAGTCGGCGCGTCAAAAAGCCCCTGGACGGACGGATACGGCGGCCGCGGCCGCGGCATGCCGCGATGCCCTTCCACCGAATGGATCAGGGCGGTCTCCTCGCCGCAGACAAACGCCCCCGCCCCCAGCCTGATCTCGATATCAAAGGAAAAATCGGAACCCAGGATGTTGTCCCCCAAAAAGCCTTCTTTTCTGGCGGCCGCGATGGCCTTCTTGAGCCTTTCGATCGCCAGAGGATATTCCGCGCGGATATAGATAAAACCTTTTTTGGCGCCGATGGCATAAGCGCCGATGATCATACCCTCCAGAACCGTGTGGGGATCTCCTTCAATGGTGCTCCTGTCCATGAACGCGCCCGGATCCCCCTCATCGGCATTACAAATCAGATATTTTTCGCCCGATTGCTGACGGGCGGTCAGTTCCCATTTGATACCCGTGGGGAAACCCGCGCCCCCCCGGCCCCTCAAACCCGAACGTTTCACCTGGCTGATGACCTCTGCCGGAGTCAATTCGGTCAAAACCTTGCCCAGGGCCTCATAGCCCCGCACAGAAAGATAGTCGTCGATATTCTCCGGGTCGATAATGCCGCAATTGCGCAGGACGATCCTCATCTGCCTGCCGAAAAAATTCACGTCCCCGAACACCCTGAAAAACCTGTTGAACAAATGGTCTTCATCCACGGCGAGCCTGGCCAGGGGTTTTCTCCTGCCGATATGGCTCTCGATGATTTCCGGGATATCGGCCGCGGTGACGCCGCCGTAAATCGTGTATTGGGGATTCACGACCATGACAGGACCCTTGGCGCACATCCCCAGACAGCCGGACAAATGGACCCTGACCTTATCGGTCAACTCCCGCTTGGCCAATTCGCTTTCAATCGCTACTTCCAGTTCCTTGGACCTCTTATGGATGCATGTAGGCCCGTCGCACAATGTGATGACATATCTCGGTGGCATTGCCTGCTCCCTCTCTTTGTTGACGTTAATTTCAAACTCTAAACACTCTTTGCTAAAAAACCGCGCGGCAAAATCGCGAACGAATAAATCTTGAAATCTTGAATTCTTCGGGGTTTCCCTTCGTTATCTGATGATCCACTCTTTGATAACTTCACCCTTCTTCAAATGCTGATCGATGATCCTGCGCGCCATTTCCGCGGTGACCTTGCCGTATTTCACGGGAATCTTGCCTTCCTCGACGACTTCCACGGTGGGTTCCAGATTGCATCGCCCGGCGCAGCCCTTCTGGCTCAAATAGACGTCGGTCAGCCCCTCCTTCTTGACGGCGCTCTCAAAAATCTCCATAACGCCCTTGGAACCCGCGGCGATCTCGCAAGTCGCCATGCCGACATAGACCCTCTTGGTCGATAAATAACCCTTGCCGAGGATCCTGTTGATCGCCTCCGCCCTTTTCTTTTTGATGACATCCATTGGTGTGACCACGATTACCCTCCTTTGACAACACGGATTTTTACAACTCTAAAAAAATCTTCGCGTCTTCATCACGCGGGCCTGAAAACCGGGATCTCGAAAATAAAGGCATTGCCTTTCGGCCGGGCCTCAACCCAGATCCTGCCCCCGTGCTTTTCGATGATCTCCTTGCTGACAAAAAGCCCGAGGCCCGTTCCCTGCACGTTTCGCGTTTCCTCGGCCTTAAGCCTGGAAAATCTCCGAAAGAGCCGGCCGGCCTCCTCACCGGACAACGGACGTCCGTCGTTATAGATCTCCACGCGCACGCGGCCGTCCGCGACGCTCGCGTCCAAAACCAGCTCCCCGTCCCTGCTGGCGTACTTCACCGCGTTTCCCACGAGATTGTTCAAAACGATCTGCAGAAGATCGGGGTCGGCTGAAACCTTCCATTCCCGTCCCACATTGTTGACGACCCGCATGCCTTTGTCGGCCATCGGCTTGGCAAAGGTCTCAAGCGAACTCTCCACGACATCTTCACGCAGGCGGACTTGAGATTTCCGGACAGACAGTTCTCCTTTTTCCATACGGCTGAGATTCAGGAAATTCTTAACGGTGGCGTCCAGATGGTCCAGGTTGCGCGTCACCGAATCCAGCGCCTTGCGCTGTTTAAAATTCACCATTCCCAAAAACCCGTCCCGGACCGTGTAGGCGTTCATGATCGTCGAGGACAGAATGCCTTTAAGTTCATGCGACACAAATCCCACCAAATCCAGATAACTCTTATTCAGGGCTTCCAGCTGAAAGTTCAAGGCCTCAAGCCTCTTCTCCCGTTCGGCCAGCTTGCCGGCCATACTGTTAAAAGCGGAGGCGAGGACATCGATCTCTTTGACCTGGCTGCCCAGCGGCTCGATCCTGTGGGAAAGATCTCGAGAAAAACTGCCTGTGGCGTTTAAGAGCCTCACCAGGGGTTTGGTCATGGCCTGCGCCAGAATCAAAGCCAAAATCAGGGCTAAAACGGACGCGACAGCGACGATCCCCAGAAATGCCAGAAAAATATTGCGCTGCATATCCACGAAAGGTTTTTCCAGGGTACCCACATAAAGGATCCCGATGACCTCGCCCTCGATATTGCGGATAGGTTCATACGCCGTCAAATACCAGTCCGTGACCACAAAGGCCCGATCCAGCCAGGTCTGCCCCTCCTCCACGACTTTTTTATAGACGGTTTCCGAAACGCGCGTCCCGATGGCGCGGGAACCGTTCTTATCCAGGACATTGGTGGAGATCCTGACATCATTCAGAAAGATCGTCACCGTGCCCACGGGGCGGCCGCCATACATCTGATTTTCGAAAACGAAATGGCGGATGCGGTCCACAAGTGCAAAATCGCGATTAACGATCTTTCCGCCGTACAAGACGGAGCGGACCCTGCCCTTGTCGTCAAAGAGCGGCTTGGCATATCCAACGGCCATGGCGCTGTCCAAAATCGTGCGGTCCGTGGGCCGGGCCTTGGGCGTGGTTTTTATGGAAATGACGGAACGCTCATACAGGGAACGGCCCATGCCCTTGAGTTCCTCGGGCCCTATGATGCGCGTGCCCGCCAGGGGTTCGCCTTGGAAAGCGGCCCGCACCACTTCGCTTTTGACATCGGGCAACTGGGCCTTATCCACAACATGGATATAGTCCAGCCCGATCTGGTCTTTGAGCTTCTCCAGATCGTTGGACGGCCCGACCAGGTTGAAAGCCAGCCGGATGCGTTCGATTTCGTTATTGTAGGCCCAACGCGCGATCTTCAGGTCATTCTTGACCTGTTTCTGGATCCGCTGGAACACGGTCGTCCTGATAACGCCGTAGCCGAAGATCGCGACAAGAACGGCCAGAATGCCGATCACGGCGAAAAACGCCAGGATGATATTGGTTTTAAGATTTCTGCTCTTCATGGATCTCTGCGATGGATTTTTCCAGCCCGTTAATGATGAAATAAATGACGGTCTCCAGCTCCAGGACCAGGTTCACATTATTGATGACGGCACCGCTGGCAGCCCGCAGGCGGATGGGCGCGAAATTCACAACCCCCTTGATCCCGGCGGCCAGCATCAGATCCAGGACCTGCTGGGCTGCGATGTCAGGCACAGCGATGATGCCGATTTTGATATTGTGCTCCCGCACAAAATCCCTGAGCCCCTCCAGAGGCAGAACGGGAATATCGCCTTCTTTCCGGTCGTATTTGGCGGGGTCAATATCAAAGCAGGCGGCTATCTTCATGCCCTCTTTTTCAAACCCCCTGTATTTCATCAGGGCCGATCCGATATTACCGCTTCCGACGATAACGACCTTCTGCTGTTCATTCTTGCCAAGGATATGATTCAGTTTTTCCAGGAGCGCCTCGATCTTGTATCCGCCCCGCTTATGGCCACAGATCCCGAAAAGCGAGAAATCCTTGCGAACCTGGGAGGCCGTCACTCCGACGGCATCCGCCAGGTTGTCCGAAAACACTTTGACAAATCCGAGGTTATTGAGCCGGTGAAGGGCGTTCTTATACCTTAATAAACGGATGATACACTTTTTGTTGATCATCTTAGCCCTCCAGGCTACTCTTCCATCTGAATCAGGGGAAATTTCGGGAGGATTTATATTGTTCTAAAAATCACAATAAACAATATAAATATAACATATGGGGGAGGCTTGTCAAGGTTGTTTTGTGATTTTTTTCACTAAAACTGGGAAGGGAACTAAATTTTGTATCCCAAAGACCTCATGCCGACAAAGCTCAAAAACAAATCTTTGGCTTGAACAGGCTTCACAGGCCGGACTTCTTTGATAAATCTAGGCATAACCAGGCCGATGGCCATCCTCAGAATTGCGGATATCAATAATAATGTCAATAACTTATAACCAAATAACACAGGAAGCCTGGGGGCAAGGAACCCTCCCAGATACCCCCCTACCCCTAAGGCAAGACCGTTAAAAAGGTTAAAATAGGCGATGCAGCGCGTCCTTTTCTCCGGAATGACCGCATCATAGATGAAATTTGAGGCGCACAAATTAAAACCTGCCCACATGAATCCGCTGAATATCTGGGCAAAAAACAAGAAGGCCGGGTGATGATTCAGGATCCATAACAGAGGGATCGCGCCGATCAGGGGGCTGGTCAGTTTCAGGATCCTGATATTGCCCACATGGTCGGCGTATCTTCCCCAGCGGCCCGCCAGAAGACACACGGTGAGTGTCGCGGTCGCGGTAATCGCGCCGTAAAGAGGATAGCTAAAATGGAAATCCCGGATCATCAGCACCGCGAAAAAAGGCGAAGCGAGATTGACGGAAAAATTCATCGCGGCCACGAACAGGACGAATTTGGCGAAATTGCTTTCTTTAAGTCGGCGAACGAACTGAAACAAGGTGAACTGGTGAATTTTGCTATGGGTCAGGGGTGGCTCATGCATGCGCGTCAAAAAATACCAGGAAATAAGACGGAAAATAAAAGCGCAGGCAAAAATAAAGGCAAAGGCCGTGAAAGGACTGAAACCGTTTAAAGCCGAAAGCAGCCATCCGGCGGCCAATGTCGCGCCCACCGTGATGAGGCCGAGCGTCTTATTCCTCCAGCCAAAATAGGCTCCCCTGACCTCAGGCCTGACGAGTTCAGACATAAGGCTGCTCCAGGCCGGAGTCGCCAGGCCGTTACAGGCCGCGAACAAAACAACCAGGGAAATAAAAACCCAGATCGGGGTCTTCCAGAGAGCGCAAAAAACCATAGGCGCCAGCGTCAAAACCTGGAGAAAAACGAAAAGAACAAAGATTTTTCGCCGGGACCTGACAGCCACCGTCAGATCGGCGCTTTTGAACTGGACGAAAGACGCGGCCAGGTTTTGCGCGGCGTTCAAAATGCCGACTTGGCGCACCCCTGCGCCCAAAAGCAGAAGAAAGGGCGTGAAGTATTCAGCGGTAAACCCGTTCATGACGCTGGCGAAAATTCCGTCGCGCAAGGACGCGTTCAGGCTCCTGCGGCTGTCGTCATCTTTGGCAAAACGGCGGGATGTGCGCATAGCAAGGGGCGCGGCCTTAATCCGCGGGTTTTGTCGCCGGCTTTCTTAAGTATTTCCAGAATACGGCGAACGCGGCCAACTCCACGACAAAGACAAAAAGAAAAACAAAAATTCTATGACGGTCATAAAGCCAGCCTGCCATCGAACTGCCGAAAAACCAGGCCGCCCCGTACAAAGCGTTAAACAGGCCGTAACCGAAACCCCTTTTCTGGATATGAGTCAAATCGGCAATGGCCGCGCGCATCACGGTTTCGTGCATTCCCATGATGACGCCCCAGACGACCGCGACGCCGGCGGCCGCAGGCAGGCCCGCGGGCAGAAAAACCAGGACAGGGACACACACGGTAAACAGAGGGATCAATCCCAGGGTTTTTAATCCCCAGCGGTCATAAGCCTTTCCGACGGCCAGCGCCGCCGCGGCATCCACGCCCATGGCCAAGGCGTAGATCAACGGGATCCAGGCCATGGGAAACATTGCCTGGGCCTTCCAGTGATAAGAAATGATCTGAAAATTGATGAACCCGGCCACGCACAAAAAACTGAACGCCGCGTAATGCCGGTAAGAGGCGGAAAACCGGCTTTCCGCCTGGGTCAAGGGCCCGGCCTTTTTCATGGCCTCGAAATCTTCAGGGGAACGCGCCCTGGCCCGGGAAAGCACAAGGAACAAAAACATCAAAGCGGCAGGAACGGCAAGAACGCCGAAGCCGGCACGATAACTGTTTTTCCAGGCGAAAATGCCGGCAAAGATCAAAGGCCCCGCGATGGCTCCGATCTGGTCCATGGCCTCGTGGATGGCAAAACCCCACCCCCGGCCCACCTGTTTTGTGGCGTAAGACAGGATCGCGTCGCGGGCCGGAGAACGGATGGCCTTCCCTACGCGTTCCAGAATGATGAAAGCGGCCGCGGCCTGCCAGGTCCCGGCCAGGGCCAAAAACGGGATCGCGAAAGTCAGGCCATAACCCAAAAATGTCAAAGGCCAATATGCCCTGGTCCGGTCCGCGGCAAGACCGAATACCAGCCTCAGGGAATATCCCAGGAATTCGCCAAGGCCTGAAACAACCCCGACAACAGCGGCGCTGGCGCCCAAAAAAGCCATGAATGGGCCTGTCATGCTGCGGCCGCCCTCATAGGCCATATCGCCGAAAAGGCTCACCAGCCCCATCATCAGGATAAAACGCATCGCGGAATTTCTGTCCATAGGAATATTATACGTGGATGCCCGATAAAATAAACGAAAAAAGAGGCCTCGAGGCCCTGGTCTTAAAGGCCTCAAAGCCTCTTTCCTGCTTATCGTAAGATTTATCCGGCTACCCGATCGCCTCCCTTCCTTTTTCCCCGGTCCTTATCCGGACACAGTCTGCCAGGTCGAGAACAAAGATCTTCCCGTCACCGATATTCCCGGACCTGGCCCCTTTGATAATGGCCTCGATGGTCGGCTCAAGGAAATCCTCGTTCACCGCAATCTCAATGCGCGTTTTTTTGAGCAGGTTCACTTCCGTAATAACGCCGCGATACGTCTCCATAAACCCCTTTTGCTGGCCGCAGCCCAGGGCGTTTGTCACCGTCATCTTGTGGACATCGGCGTCAAACAGGGCCTTCTTGACATCCGGCAGCTTATGGGGCTGGATCATGGCAATGATCAGTTTCATATCCGCATCCTCCCTTCTCCTACTGTGTCGTAAATATCTGGAAACCGGCGTAAGACTCCATTCCGTGCTCGCCGATGTCCAAGCCTTTCAGCTCTTCCTCGCGGGAAACGCGAAGCCCGAGGAAAATATCGATCAACTTAAAAACGATGCCCATGGAAAAAACGATAAATAAAAGCACGGAACCTACGCCCAGCGCCTGGATGGCCAGCTGTTTAAACCCGCCGCCATAGAGCAGGCCGTCATGAGCCAGGCCCAAGGCCGCCTTGCCGAATATCCCGACCGACAATGTGCCCCAGATGCCGTTGAGGCAATGGACAGGAACGGCGCCTACGGGATCGTCGATCTTGAGTTTATCCAGGACCACAACGCCCATGACGACAAGCCCGCCGGCTATCGCTCCGATGACGATGGACGCCCAGGGATCCACAAAAGCGCAAGGCGCGGTGATCGCGACCAAACCCGCCAAAGCGCCGTTCATGGCCATGGAAAGGTCGGGTTTGCCGAACATTTTCCAAACGGTCGCCATCGCCACAATGCCGCCCATCGCGGCCGACAGGTTCGTATTGATGGCCACCCGGGCTATCAGTTCTCCGTTCCCGACGCTTAACGTCGAGCCCGGATTAAAACCGAACCATCCGAACCAGAGGATAAAAACACCCAAAGACGCCAGGGGAATCGAATGGCCGGCAATCACATTGGCCGAACCGTCCGCGTTATACTTGCCTGTGCGCGGCTTTAGCATCATGGTCCCCACCAGGGCAGCCACCCCGCCCAGGGCGTGCACCACGGTTGAGCCGGCAAAATCCGCGAATCCCATTTTCGAAAGCCAGCCCCCTCCCCAGATCCAATGCCCGACAATCGGATAAATGAACGCGGAGATCAGAAAAGAATAGATCAGATACGCGGGGAATTTCATACGCTCAGCCATCCCGCCGGCCACGATGGTCGCCGCCGCGCCGCAAAAAGCCGCCTGAAAGAGCCAGAACGCGTATAAGGGAACACCCGAACCGCTCTTGGCCCCCGACAGGAACCATCCCGTGAAACCCATGAAACCGTTTCCGTCGCCGAACATCAGGGCGTAACCAAAGATGAAAAACCCCAGCGATGCCATGCAAAAATCCAGAAAATTCTTTGTCAGGATATTGCAGACATTTTTCGCGCGGATAAATCCCGCCTCCACCATGCCGAAGCCCGCCTGCATGAAAAACACAAGAAAGGCCGTCATCAAAACCCAGAGTGTATCCACGCCTGTCTGGCTGGCAGCGCCGGCCTGCGGCTCGCAGGCTGCCGTCCCCGCCAAACCCAGAAGAACAAGGACACCTCCCCCTAATATATTTCGGATTCTCCTGAACATAAACAACCTCCTCCTTCCACGTTCCTGTCTTCTTTTAAAAAGAATAAGCCAGACTGAACCCGCCCCAAACGACAGAATCCTGATTGCCGATGCCGTCATCGGCAAGATCGCCGTAAGGGATGGTATAATTCAACCGTGGTTTAAACATGAGATTTTCCGTTAAAGGGACGCTCAGGCCCGCCGAAAGGGTCGCCTGGCCCCCGTCCCCGGCCATAAAGAGATTGTGGTTATAGCCATGGACCGCGCCAAGGTCCAGTTTCACCTGCGGTTCTTTGAGGACAACCATGCTGTATCCCAGGGCCGTTTCAAAATAATTTCCCAGACCGCCTCCATGGTTCTGGTCGCCGTAATCGCGGTAATACTTAAACGCGAGCGTCACCGGCCAGCCGACGAGGGGGATCTCGCACAGTCCCATCCCCACGTAGAACTCTTTGCTGTAACCATTCGTGCCGGGAAAGTCGTAATAGATATGACCGGCAGAAACGCTCAAAATGCCGAACGTCCGGGTGTAATCGACCGTCAGATCGATCTCATTGGACTTCGAGGCGTCGTCATCAGCCACATCCGAGTTATTCCAGAATGTGAATGTGAATCCTTTGGCGGAAACACTGAAAGAAGGCTGAAGAACCGGGTCACTGTCAAGCGTAAAGCCTCTCCAGACATATTTTGAGTAGAAATCAAGGCTGCCGGATAAAGAAAGGTCCAGCCCCCGGAAGATCTTCTGACAATAACCGAAGAAGGTCGCATCGCTTTGCGGCGCGCCTGCGATCACCGGGTGAGCCAAACCTGTCATCAAAAGACATAACCCCGCGCTCAAGGCCTTTTTAAATCTTTTTGGCATAACTCCCTCTCTTTTATGATGCTGTTTTATGAAATTCTTCTTTTGTGACACGGCATCGTGCTTATGTCATCCTCCTTGAAGGGAAAAACAAAAAAAACGCCCAGAGGGACCCCTTTGGAGTCTCCTTTGGACGTCTTCATCCTTGCGGCGTCAATTGCCGCCTATGTTACCGGGCTTATACCCCGCGCTTAATGTTACCTGGCGCTTATTCGGTATTGCGCCAGTATCCGCCCTGTGGCGGAGCGCAGGTATGCCGCCTTCTGCTTATACCCCGCAAAGCTATCTGGCGCTAATTTGGTAATTCGCCAGTATCCGCCCTCTCTGGCGGAACACGGGTATGCCATGCTGCTTACGCGCTTAATGATACCCTGGCGCTTATTCGGTAATGCGCCAGTATTCGCCTTTCTGGCAAGCGCGGGTATGCCGCCTTCTGCCGCCTTCTGCTTATACCCCGCGCTTAATGGAATTGCGCGGGTATGCCGCCTTCTGCGGCAAAAAAAGGGCGTTCCTCTATTGATTAGGAAACGCCCCTTTGCATTGTGACACTACCACTGTGTCTTGGTACGAGAAACTATAACATGGGAAAAGCGCGCTGTCAAGGTGCAACAGTGAAGATAATGAAAAAAATCCGCTTTAGATCGGATTTCCGATTTCAGACTTCAGACGTCAGATTTCCGACTTATGTCGTCTGCTTTTGCTATACGCCCTTCGCTCTTAGCCCTAAGCCGATTCTTCATTCTTCATTCTTCATTTTTCATTCTTAATTGCTTTTCGTCCGATTTCCGATTTCGTTTTTGCCTATAAGCCATTTGCCATTCGCTATAAGCTATATGCCCTTCGCTCTTAGCCATAAGCTATACGCCATAAGCCATTCGCCTACAACAGCTTCTTTTCCAGATCGCTGATCCGCTCATCGATATCGCGGCAGGCCTTTTCAATCTCTTTAAGCCTCTGGCCATATTCCCTGGCCTTTTCCTGATTGGAATAGGTGCGCGGTTCTGAAAGGGCGCGCGCCTTGGCATAGCTTTCCAGCTCAAGATCTTCCTTCTCTTTTCTGAATTTCTGAATCGCGGCGCCGATACCCGTATTATGGGCCTTTCTTTGCCTTTCTTCATCTTTCTTCAGCTTTTCTTCCTCGCGGGCCCTCTGGCGCTCCATCTGCAGAGGGCTTCTATCCTGACCGGACTTCTGTTTTTTCGGTTTAAAATCGCCGGGCCCGCTCTCTTTCTTTTCCAGATAATAATCAAAATTCCCGAAGAATTTACGCACCCTCGCCGCGTTACCGTCTGAAGAGACCTCGTAGACGACGTTCGCGGCGGAACGCACAAAATGAATATCATGACTGATAAAAACAAGCGTGCCCGCGTAATTTTCGAGCGCCCGGACAAGGGCGTCGACCGCATCCACGTCCAGATGCGTCGTAGGCTCATCAAGCAGGAGAAAATTCGGAGGATGGATGAGGAACTTCGCGAGGTTCAGGCGGCTCTTTTCGCCTCCGGACAAGACGCTCACGCTTTTGTCCGCGTCCTCACCGGAAAAAAGGAAGGCGCCCAGGATCGTCCGCAGCGCCTCCTGCGACATACTCCCCGGAGCGGCGTTATAGGCTTCCTGCAGGACCGTATTTTGCGGATTCAGCGTATCCAGGCGAGTCTGGGAAAAATAGCCGATATCCACGTTGTAACCGACCGTCCGGGATCCGGCCTCAAACGGCGCGACACCGGCCAGGATCTTCAAAAGCGTCGACTTCCCGGCCCCGTTCTCTCCCACCAAAACCGCTTTTTCCCCCCGTTCGATCTCAAAATCCAGGCCCTGATAAACACGGATATCGCCGTAAGACTTGGAGATATTCTCCAGGGTCATGACCCTCTGGCCGCTGGCACGCGTCTGCGGAAAATGGAAAGAACGGATGCTTTCCCGCGCGTCCTCCGGAACAAGGATATCTTCCATGCGCTCAATGGTTTTTTTCTTATTACGCACGGCTGCCGCCTTGTTCGGCTGCGCGTGGAACCGCGAAACAAACCCCTCCAGCTGCTTGCGCTTCTTTTCCTGCTGGTCAAAACGTTTTTGCAGAGTCAACCTGCGCTCCTCGCGCATCTGTTCATAATGCTCGTAACTGCCTGTGACCTTGGTGATGCGGCCGTGCTCTAAGACCAGGGTGTAATTCGTGACTTCCTTGAGGAAGGATTTATCGTGGGAAATCATCAGGAAGGTCCCGTTGAAGCCTCCCAGATAATTTTTCAGCCACAAGGCGGCGTTGAGGTCCAGATAATTGGTAGGCTCATCCAAAAGCAGCAAGTCGTAGGGCAAAACAAGAAGCTTGGCCAGAAGCACGCGCATCTGCCACCCCCCGCTCATCTGCGTGATGGGCCTGTGAAAATCCGTTTCCTTGAACCCCAGCCCCATCAGGACTTTCTCGGCCTTATGCTCCAGTTCAAAAAAACCGATCACGTCGAGTTCGTGCAGGATCTCTCCGTATCTGTGCGAGGCGGCCTCACCCGCGTGCTCCAGCTCTTCTTTTTCTCTCAAAAATCCCTGGATCTGCTCATCTCCGCTGATGAGTTCCTCAAGGACCGTCCGTTCGGAATGAAAACTGGACTCCTGCGGCAGGTAGCCGACGCGCACATTCTTCTGCGATTGCACCGATCCCGCGGACGCCTCGGTATCTCCGAGGATCAGATGAAAAAAGGTGCTTTTCCCGGCCCCGTTGGGGCCGACCATGCCGATCTTCTCCCCCCGGTTGATATTCAGGGATATCCCTTCAAAAAGGACCCTCTTGCCGTAATTTTTGGAAAGATTGCTGATATAGATCATAGAAATAAAATTGCGAAAGCCGGTTTTAGGTTAAAAAGATCAAAGAAACCGCCCTCCTTCAAAAAGCGGCTCTCATAATCTTAAAAACCCTTTGCAGCCTTCGCAGCCCTTCATAGACGACTTTTGTATGTGGAAAGCAATTTGATGCGTTTGAGCATATTGGGGTGCGTCGTCAAAAGTTCCATGAGTTTGTCCCCGAATCCCAACCGCACCTCTTTACGGCCGATGGCCTGAAGTTCCGCCGCGTCGATCTCCCCGCTTTTGTCCAAATCCATCTGCCTGAGCTCGCTGAACTCCCGGGCCGCCCTGGAGGGATCGTTCAGAAAAAATGCCTTCAGGCCTTCCACGCTGCGCACGCCTTCCTTGTCCGCCCGAGCGGAACCATAAACCAGTTTATAGAGCGCCGAGGCAAGTTTCTCCGGAGGATTGCCCAGACTGATAGACCCGCGGTCGGCGAAATATTCCCGGATACGGGAGGCATAAAGGACCAGAAGGTTCGTCAGGAAATAAAACAAGAACGCCACCAGGCCGATCAGGGCGGTGTTGGCTCCGGAATTATCCCTGCGCCGGCCTCCTCCAAAGAAAAGAAAGTGCCAGGCAATGCGGTAAAGCACAATGGGAATAACGGATAGAACGGTTATGAAAAGGACGTCCCTGCTTTTGACATGGGTGAGCTCATGCCCCATAACAGCCCGCAGTTCCTCCTCGTTCAGGAGTTTCAGGATACCATCCGTGGCGCACACGCGGCTGTCGGACATCCAGCGGCCGAAGGCGAAGGCGTTCGGGATGCCCACGTGCGCGATGCCAATTTTGGGCTTGGGGATCCCCGCCTTTCTGGACATCTCCTCAACCATCTGGTGCAGGGCCGGATAACGGTTCTTGTCCACGTATTCGATGCGCATGGACCACTCGATCAGCTTGGGCCCGATCATGTACTGGATAAACATCAGTACGAAGGCGATCCCGATATAGAAATAAAAATTGTAAACCCCGAGGCTTGTGCCGATCAGGGTCACGATCATATACACAATGCCGAACAGGACTGCCAGCATAAGATACAATCTGAATTTTAAAGCGAACATAATCCCTCCGCGTGGTTTTTTCCGCCTCCAGTCTCCGGCGGAAATTCAGATCTTATTATACCATCCTTCTTTTTATTGACAATCCCTTTGAAATGGATAAGATGGAAACGGAGGGTAAACGATGATCCCTCTCGTAATCCTGAGAGGCAAAATCAAGGAGTTTCGAGATGCTTCCCGCAGGCCCTTTAATGATAGAGCACAGGTTGATCGAAAAAATGATCGGGATCCTCAAGACAGGCGAACCCCTGATCCGCCAATCCGGCCGGCTTAATCCGTCTTTCGTTGAAAAAACGGTTGATTTCTTCCGTATCTACGCGGACCGGACCCACCACGGAAAAGAGGAAGACATCCTTTTCAAAAAACTCTCTGAAAAACAGATGCGCCGGGACCTCAAGGAGATCATGGAAGAACTTATCCGGGAACATGCGTTTGCCAGAAGCAAGGTCAAGGCGCTGGAAGAGGCCGCGGGCCGGTTCCAAAAAGATCCCCAGGCCCTTCAGGAGGTTTTGGAAAACTTAAAAACCCTGACCTCCTTTTACCCGGCCCATATTGAAAAAGAGGACAAAAGATTCTTTCTGCCGGTGATGGACTATCTGACCGATGAGGAAAAAAACAGGATGATGGCCGATTTTGAAGCTTTTGACCGGGCCATGATCCATGAAAAATACGGCCGCGTCGTCGAAACCTTCCCTTCCCCCACTCCATGAAACACGCCATCAGCCGCTGCGCCCGATCAGCCAATCCCCTCACCTGGATCCGCAAATCCTACGACTGGACCGTTCGATGGGCCAAAACGCCTTACGCGGGCTATGCCCTCTTCGGCATCGCTTTTATGGAAAGCTCTTTTTTTCCCGTGCCTCCGGACATCCTTCTGATCGCCATGGTCGTCGCGAACAGAAAAAAATGGCTGCAGGATGCCTCGATCTGCACATTGGGTTCTGTTTGCGGCGCGTTTTTGGGATATTTTATCGGATGGGCGCTTTATGAAACAGCGGGAAAATTCATCATATCCGTCTATCACCTGGAATCCGCCGTTGATTTTATCGGGGACCAGTTCCAAAAGAACGCTTTTCTGGCTATTTTCGCGGCCGCCTTTACCCCCATCCCCTACAAGGCCTTTACGATTTCCGCGGGGATCTTCCACATCCCCCTGGCCACGCTGGTGGCCGCTTCCCTGCTGGGTCGGGCCGGGCGCTTTTTCTTTGTGGCCGGCGCCTTGCGTGTCTTCGGGAAAAAGATCGCCGACTCGATCGAAAAATATTTCAACATTTTTTCCATTCTCTTTATCCTCCTGTTGATCGCCGGCGTGCTCCTGATCAAAAACAGCCGCTAAATCGGACACAAGGCTTTAAAAAGAAGACCGCCGGTAAAAACCGACGGTCTTCTTGTCTCCTGACGGATTTTTTAAAAATTAACCGACCTTTAAATCTTTTGAACTCTCCCACAAGCCGTGGATATTGCAATAGGATTCGGCCATGATCGTTCCGGGCTTGTCTGTTTTAAAGACAGCGACGACCTCCGGATGCGTGTAGACCGAACTTGTGTCAGGGCCCTTGACCGATGCCCCATGAGCGGAAAAATCCATCGCGGCAATCTCGTAAGGGAACTTCTCCCCCTCGGGAAGAAAATAAACATGGATCCAGCTGATAAAATGGTCTGTTTTGTTGGGATGAGGGATCTCTTTGCCCACGCTCACCCGCACTCTGATCCATTCTCCTTTTTTGGCCTCATCCGGCCCTTCGATGACAGGGACATGCTTTTCGCTCTTCCAGTCGGCGCTTTGGAACATTTCCTTGATCGACATCACATCCTCCTTATACGGTATTCCCCGCGTTCGGACCGAGGCTTTTCTCGATTTCCATGATCGCGTCTAAAGGGTTAAAAGGTTTTTTCAGGCACCGGCGGATCCCGCAGACGCTCAAAAGGTAATTGAAATCTTCTTTATAAAAAGCGGACATGGCGATGATGGGCACGTCCAGGATCCCGGAGAAATATTTTAATTCAGAAGCAACGTCAAATCCACTCTTTTTGGGCATTTTGATGTCCAGCATGATCAGATCGGGCCTGTCCTTTTTGATGAGATCCACGGCCTTCTCGCTGTCGTTGACGGGTATCACGTCATATCCGGTTAACGCCAAAACCTCGTTAAGCTCGCCCAAAAAATCCCTGTCGTCATCTATGATCATGATCCTTTTTTTCACCGTTCTCTCCTTGTTGTAAGCTTTGGGTCCTTTTGTTTTCGTCTTGCGGCGCGCGAAGGCCATTCTCTTTTCTGTGAAAAAACAAAAGGGCCGGCGTCAATGTCTTGCATATCCTAAGGCCGGACCCCTGTTTTGGAAAGGACGGGAATCCGCTTTTTATTGACCTCTTTCTCCTACCAGGACTCGGCCATGTCCTCAAGTCTTTTCTGGCGGGCCGCTTCGACGGGAAGGAAGATTTTGAACACGGAGCCTTTCCCCGGCTCGCTTTCGACTTCAATACGGCCGTCATGAAGAGAAACAACTTTCTGACAGATACTCAGGCCCAGACCCGTTCCGCGGACCTTGTTGGTGAAAAAAGGCTCGAAGATCTTCTGGAGGTCCTGTTTTTCAATACCGATGCCGCTGTCCTTGAAGGTCACGCAGAATTCATTACCGCTGGAAATATCCGTCCTGACCACCAGCTCCTTCTTGCCCCGCTTGCTCAGGAGGGCGTCGTAGGCATTGTTGATGATATTATTAAAGACCTCTGATATCTGCAAGGAGTCAATGTCCAGCTCAAGGTCCTTTCCCGCCTCAAAAATGGCCGTCACCTTCACACGGGGATCCTTGAACCGTTCCCCCGCGTTTTTCAGGCATTCCTTAAGGATACGGACAGGAAAACATTTCTTTTTCTGAGGTTCGCGCAGACGGGAATAAAACAGAAGCTCTTTAATAATGTCGTCTGACTCCTGTATCTTTTTTTCAATGCTGCGCAAATGGGGCTCAATGGCGGGAACCTTGAATTTCCAGCGGATATTATAAGCCGCGGACTGTATCGTCCCCAGGGGATTGCGCAGTTCATGGGCCACGGTCGCGGCCAACGCCCCGATGTCGGCCAGCTTCCTGGATTCAAAAAGCTTTCTTTGCGTTGCCATCAATTTTTCCTGCGCGTATTTGCGTTCGCTGACGTTCAAAAGGCACAAGACGACACCTTCCACCCTTCCCCCTCCGTTCTTGACAGGCGCCAGGCTCCAGTCCCAGTAGGTCACTCCGCCTTCAGGGTCTTTCCTGGGAATAAAAGGCCTGCCGTACGCGCGGTATTCCCGGCCTGTCCGAACGACGTGCCTGAAGATCTCCCTGTTGACAGGATCGGGGTATAATTCAAAATGGTTTTTGCCGATGAAATAGTCCGGCGTCTTTCCGTCGATTTCCGCGTAAGCTTTGTTGACACGGATAAAATTAAAGCGGGGGTCCATATAAGCGAACTGGACATGGGTGTTATTGAACATCCTCTCCAGGAGCTCATTGGTCTCATGAAGGGCCTTCTGCGCTTCCCAGCGGATGTTGATCTGCCGGCGTAATTCCTGGTTCGTCATCCTGAGGTCCTTGGTCCTGTCTGCCACTTCTTTTTCCAGCCAGTCATGCGATTCCTGCAGGCTCTTGGTGGCCTTTTCCTCATCGGTGATATCATGGAGGACGATGACAACGGCGCACACCTTGTTTTTGGACAAAACCGGGGTCCCGGACACCAGAAGGATGCGCGACGAACCGTCGGCCATCGTGAACAGGCACTTTTGTTTTCTCAAAACCTCCCCCTCGAAGAGAAGGCGGTAGGAAAAACCCTCTTTCGCGCCCGCCGGTTCTCCCTCCAAAGAACGCAGCCTGATCCTGGAAAAAAAATCCTTAATGGAGAGCCCCTGGGGGTTAAACCCGACAAAGCTTTCCACGGAAGCGTTGCTGCGGATCATCATCCCCTTGTCGTCAAAAATACACAACGGCTCTGCGATGGAATGGAAGATGGCGTCCATCTCGGAGCTGTGGCGCTGGGAGGAGCGGGAAAGATTGTTGACCTCGCCCAGCAGGAACTGGAACTTGTTCAGCGATAACTTCAGATCTGAAATGTCCCTGATGGAGGCGATGATCGTTTTGGTGCCGGGAATGATATCGTAGGTCAGCTGGTTGTATCTGAGGCGGTTCTTGCGGTCCAGAGAGCGGAACTCATAATTCCTGCGGGCTGTTTCCGGGTTTTTTTTCAGCTGCTCGTTGACCAAACGCATGGATTTGAGGTCCTGCGGCCAGATGAAAGAATCCCATTTCATGCGGCCCTCCACCTCTCTTTTGGAATAACCGCTGATCCGCTCAAATTCCTTATTGATCATAAGGATATTCATTTCAAAATCCACGACGAGCATGGCCGTCCCGGTGTTTTCAAAAAGCGTGCGGTAGAGGTTCTCCGACCTCTGGAGCCTTTTTTCTATGATCCTGCGGTCCGTGATATCGGTCAGGGAACTGACAACGCCCGCGATCCGGCCCCCCTCATCCCTCCAGAGCGAATTGCGCCAGGCCATCAACCGCTCCTGCCCATTCCTGATATAAATGTAGCTTTCTCCATACCTGGGAAGCTTTTTACCTCCCCCCATCAAGCCCTGGAAACACAGACGGGCGGATTCTCTCTGGTCCTGGGGAAAAAACGTATCAAACCAGTTCTTCCCGATGACCTCCTTGCGCCGCTTACCCAGGATCTCGCACCCCCTTCTGTTGATGAATTTCACGTTCTGTTCGCGTCCGATTGCCAGAAGGATGACGTCGGCGATATCGACATACAACCGGCAAAGCCTGTATTCTTTGACCAGGGGTGTTGAAATCCGTTTGGAAAAAAGGGGGGTAGCTTTGATCTCAGGCATAGGAAACTCTTTTTGAGGAGAAACGGCGGTGTTGGATTATAAAAATGCAGAGGCAAGCGAAGCAGAGGAAATTTCAAAAATGCTATTTGTTCCCGATATCCTCATTCCAGAGGTCGGGGTTCTTGCGGATGAATTCATTCATCATGGCGTAGCACTCCTCCAGATCCAGGTCCACGACTTCGACCCCCTGGCTCAACAGGAACGCTTTCGCGCCGGGGAACGTCCGGGATTCCCCAACGACGACTTTCCTGATACCAAACTGCGTCACGGCCCCGGCGCACAGATAACAGGGCATAAGCGTCGAATACAGGACGGCGCCCCGATAACTGCCCACGCGCCCGGCATTCTGCAGACAATCAATCTCAGCGTGAAGGACAGGGTTATTCTTCTGCACCCTCTGATTGTGTCCTCTGCCCAGGATCTCCTGCCCTCTGACAAGAACAGAGCCGATAGGAATACCGCCCTCCGAGAGGCCCTGACGCGCCTCTTCCAGAGCGGCCCGCATAAAGGCGTCCATAACCGGCTACTGACCTGCCTGCGGCTGGCTGCTGTCTTCCACAAATTTCTTGATGTCCTCAATGTGTTCTAAGATCAGCTTTGCCTTGTTCAGACCAAAAGAAAAGGGATATCGCTCATCTTCGCTTCTCTTTAAGATCAGGACCGGTTTACCTCGGAATTCTCCTCTTTCAACCACGCGACCCTCCTTTGTGCGTTAGGACTTCTTTTTAACAACCTCAAAAGTTGAATAGGCCTGCTCGCTTTTCCTGTCCATATAGACCTGCGCGACTCCCCAGGCGTACGCCTCTCCATCCTCGAACAAAGACGCGTCGACGGAAATGGAATATTGGTTCTTGGCGACTTTGCTGACCAGAATCTGGGAACCTTCCAGCCTGTCCCTGCCCTTATAAAGCCTGAAGTCGTAATATTGCCGTTCCCATAAACGCCCGATAAACGGGCTCCACTTAAACTCCAGGGTATCCTTGCCGGAAAGGTCCACGACTTCCCCCCTGGGCTCCAGCAATTGCGGTTCAGGAGCCAGGTCAGGCCAATCCGATGAAGAGACGGCGGGTTTATCGGACAAAATAAAAAAAACCCCGAACAGGATCAGGAATCCCGCGACAGCCAAGTTCCTCTTCATGCCCCTCCCCTCTTTTTTTTAAATCTTCCCTGAGATCCCTTTTGAAGGACTCACCGTAATGATAAGCATTTCCCCCTGACTATTCAAGTCTAAAGTGATAAAAATAGCCGCATTCGCAAAACCGCCGAAAGCTATTTTCGCCCCAGGAGAAAATACAGGATCATGCCCAAAAAAGGCAAAAGCAGGATCAAAAGGATCCAGAGGGCTTTTTTGCCCGTATCCTTATGACCCTTGATAACGTCAACAATCGCGACGATATCCAGGATAAATACCACCAAGCCTAACAGCGTCATGTGAACCTCTCTTTTGGGAAAACAGGCCGTTTCCTCTATTGGCCCATCCCGCTCATGGATTTCTCGAAATTCCCGGCCATATCCTTGACCTGTCCCGACAATCGTTCCTGGGCCTTCTGCACGATATCCTTGGCCTGTTGGGAATTGCTATCCACATTCGAAAGGATATAATTGGCTGTTTTGAGGGCCTCGGAGTATTCGCGGGAATCCAGGAACATATTGGCTTGCCCGGCCAAATAATCCACCTTCTGATTGACACTTTGCATGGTCTGGGCCTGGGCAATGGCCTCGGAACTGGAGGAGGCCTTTTTCGCGCAGCCAGCCATGGACACAACAGCGATCACCATCAAAATAACTAGCGTTTTGTTCATATCTCTCCTGACTCCCCTCCTGTTTTGGCTAGAAAAAAGAGGCATCCCCCCTTTTTTAAGAAGAGATGCCTCCGAAAATTAGTGTACTCCCAATCACACAAAAGTCAAAAGAAAAAATGCGATGAGCACAGTCATTAATTTCCAAATCATAGAGACAATTAAAAATTAAGAATTAAGAATGAAGAATTGAACTTGATCAATGGAAGTGCATTCGACCTTCTGTCTTCTGATTTCAGCCTTCGGACTTCGGATTTCCGATTTCCGAATTCCGACATCCAATTTCCGATTTCAGACTTCTGAATTCAGACGTCAGATTTCCGACTTCTGTTTTTGCCCTAAGCCATTTGTCATTCGCTATAAGCTATATGCCCTTCGCTCTTAGCCATAAGCCCATTCTTCATTCTTAATTCTTAATTTTTAATTGGTTCGCCCTTCGTGCTTTCGTCCCTCGGTTTCTGTGGCCTGTGGCCGGACATAAGCCATTTGCCTAAACTCCCGCGAATTGATATGATAAGGGGCATGAAACGCCTGCTCGCAAACCTTTTCGAAAAACTCACCTTCCAGAATTTCCGCCGCGCCTGTTTTATTTTTTTCATCCTTCTGTATCTCGTCCTCTGCCCACTGATTTTGCTTTACTCCTTTGGATATATCTTTCATCCGGAAAAACAAGAATTGGTCCGGACAGGCCTTGTTTCGGTCGAAACGTTTCCCTCCGGGGCCGACCTTTATCTGGGTTCAAGCCGCTTCACAAAAAAAACCCCGGCCGTAATCCCGGAACTGCTTCCTGGCCGCTACACGCTTAAGGTCTTTTTAAAGAATTACAGACCATGGATGCGCGCCTTCCAGATAAAACCGGGACTTGCCACGGCTTTCGAAGATATCCTCCTGATCCCGAAAACACTCCCCCTGCAGACCATCAGCCGACAGCTTTTTAAGGAGATCATCCCCCTGGAAGACCAGGATTCTTTTATTCTCAACAAAGGCCAAACCCTGGGGGATCTTTTTGTTTTTGACACGGACCAGCTGGACACCAGGCCCTTGGTCGACGCTTCCGCCTACCCACAGGCCCGCCTCCTGGATATATTCTCTCTTCAAGAGGCCCCTGCCATCATCGCCAGGGTCTCTTTCCAGGGAAAAAATAAATATTTACTGCTCGATCTTGAACAAAAAACGGTCACCGACATTTCCCCTGTCGTTATCGGCTCCCCGCAGGATTTTTTCAGCGTTCCGGATGATCCGCGAACCCTTTTCGCCCTCATCCATGACAGGATTTCAATGATCAATCCGCAGGAAGGCTCCCTGCGGCCTGATCTTGCCGGACCCGTCAAAGGTTTCGGTGTCAGCAGCAAAAGACTCTACCTGTTAAAGCAGGACAACACCCTTATCAGCAACAGCCTGGACCTGAAAAATCCGCAGCCCCTGCTGGATGACCCCGTTCTGGCAGACGCCATTTTTTCCCAAAAAGACTTCTATGAAATCCATAACCCTTCGCCGGACTTGCTGGTCTTTCTCGGAAAAAAGGGAGAACTGATCGTTAATTCCCGTCCCTACAGGGCCTGCGATAAAGGATGCCTGGGATTTTCATTTGACCCCCGCCGCCGCAGGCTGCTCTTCTGGACCAGGCGGACCATCACCATCCTGAACCTCGTCGATAGCAGCCGCGAAGAAACCGATTTTTCCGGCACCTTCTTCCTCTCCGAAGATATTTTCCGCGAGGGGCGCGATATTCAGCAGTGTTTTTGGGCTTATGACGGCTCTCACGTGCTCTTCAAGGATGCCGGAACCATCTATCTTCTGGAATTAGACCCCGAAGGCGCCCATCAGCTGGAACTGCTGACAGAGGCCAAAAGAGACGCGCGGATTTTTTATTCCGAAACAACCGGGACCATCGTCTTTCTGGAGGAACAGGATCATTCGCTCAAAAGCCTCCAACTCTGGCCGGGAGCCGGTTTTATCCCTCCCCTTCCATCCGAAACGGCACCCGAGGGAGCGGACAAAACATGAAATTCTCCTACTCCCCCCACCATCTGTCCCCGTCTGAGAAAATTCTCCACCGCTGCCTTGAGATCCTTCCGGGCGCGGTGAGCTGGGGCATTCTCGCAGGCATGGTCTTTTTGTCCGTCACAAGGCCCTTGACGGCCGCCGCTCTCATCATCGCGTTCGACCTTTACTGGATCCTTCGCCTGTTCTATATGAATATTTTCCTGGCCTTGTCTTACGCGAGGCTCTCATGGAAAAACAGGATCAGCTGGGAAACACGCCTGCGGGACATCAAGGATCCCACGCAAGCCCTGCGGCGCCTGGATGGCACGCCGGCCGGGCCCCTGGAAAAATTTTTCCTGCGCAGTTACCGCAAAGAACTTCTGGAATTTAAAAATTCAAACCCGCCGGAATTCGAAGACATTTATCATCTTGTGATCTTTCCCGTTGCGGGTGAATCGCGCTCCATCGTTGAAGCCGGCCTCAGAAGCCTCAAGGACGGCAGCTTTCCGGCCAAACGCATGCTGGTCATGCTGGCCGTCGAAGAACGTTCTCAGGAGCCTGTCAAATCCGCCATGGAACAGCTGGGGAGGGAATACAAAGATTTTTTCCTGGATCTTATCGTGACGTTTCATCCCGACGGCGTCCCCGGAGAGGCGCGCGTCAAGGGCGCCAATGCCGCTTTTGCCGCCCGCAGGGCCGCGGCCTTCCTCACCGAAAAACAGATCCCCTTTGAACACGTCATCATGTCCTGTTTTGACGCCGACACCGTGGCCAGCCCGGATTATTTTCTCTGCCTGGCCTACACCTTCATCATCACGCCGCAGAGAAATCAGGCCAGCTATCAGCCCATCCCCGTCTATCAAAACAACATCTGGGAAGCCCCCGCTTTCGCCCGCGTCTTGGACATCGGCTCTTCCTTCTTCCAGCTCATCGAAGCCACCAACCCGGACAGACTCGTCACTTTTTCCAGCCACAGCATGAGTTTCAAGGCCCTTGTGGCAGTGGATTACTGGCCCGTGGATATGATCTCCGACGATTCAGCCATTTTCTGGAAAGCCTATATCCACTTCGACGGCCGCTATCGCGTGGTACCCATGGCGACAACGCTCTCCATGGACATCACGGAAGCCAGCACATGGAGAAAAACGTTCATCAATGTCTATAAACAAAAACGCCGCTGGGCCTGGGGCGTTGAGAATTTCCCCCTGGTCATACGCGCCTTCCTGGCGTCCTCAAACATCCCTTTTTCTCAAAAACTGCAGCATGGCTTCAAACTCCTGGAGGGCCATGTTTCCTGGGCCACGTGGTCCTTTCTTTTGACCTTCATCGGCTGGCTTCCGACCATCTTTGCCAGCCGCGAATTCACGCATTCGGTCCTGTATTACACCGCTCCCCGCGTCACCACAGCCATCTTCTCCCTGGCGACCATCGGATTGTTGAACTGCGTCATCCTGAGCCTGCTGCTTTTGCCCAAAAATCCCAAAAAAAACACGGTCTTGCGCAGAATAAGCCACGCGATCCAATGGCTTCTGTTGCCGGGAATCATGGTTTTTTTGAGCGGCCTGCCCGCGCTTGACGCCCAGACCCGGCTCATGCTGGGCAAGCGTATGGAATTCTGGGTCACGGCAAAAGACAGAAAAAAAGAAACAGGGGATTAAAAAAGGTCAGCAGGCGTCTTTGTGAAGGCGGACAAACTGGTCGAACGTGCGGATCCTGGCGAGAAACGCGAAACTTCCCTGCAATTTGGCGAACAGGATGATCCAGCGGTACCAGAAAAATTCAAGAATGCTCAAAGCCCCAAGATAAAAAATCATGCCGGGCGTCAAAAGCCTTGTCTGGCGGTAGAAGATAAAAAGCGACAGGAGCGAGATAAACGCCTGTGAAATCAGGACGAACACCAGGAATGTCGAAAAAACCTTAAAGGACAGAAACCCGAACACAAACCCCGTGATCACGATCAGCAGGCTGGCCAGTTCGAAAAACCCTCCCAGGACTTCATAGAAGAGAAAATAGGGCAGCGTAAAACATCCAAAAGCGCCGTAGCGGGGATTGAATATCATATGGCTGTATTTGGAAACCGCCTCATTCGCCACGCGCTGCCAACGGTTTCTCTGGAGGATGAAGGAACCAACGGTGGAAGGGCCTAAGGTCCAGCCCATCACGTAAGGCAGCATCAAAAGTTTGTATTCCTGTCCCGCGCGCTTGCCGCACTCCCTGACCCGGAAGGAAAACTCGACATCCTCACTGCTGTAATCAGGAGAAAACCCGCCGGATGAAACCACGACGTCCCTTCTCCAGACGGCAAAACCCCCGGCGATAAAAGGAGTGGCTTTCATGCGGCTCCAGCTGATCCTGTTGCCGATAAAAGAGCGGATGTATTCCAGATTCTGGTAGGCGATCAGGGGTTTTTTCGTAAAATTTCTGGAAACGATCACGCCATCCTTGACTTCGAATCCATTCAGCAGGCCGAAATAACTCCCCACGCCCGCGATATTCTCCGGGTCTTTCTGGACCTGCGTCATGACCTTTAACAGGGCGTCGGGCTCCAGGATCGTATCGGCGTCAATGACGCAGATATACTTATACCTCGCCAGATTCAAGCCCGCGTTCAGGGCGCCGGCCTTCTTCTGGCCGCCCTCCTTGCTCAAAACCCTTACCTGAGGATGACGCCGGGAACGATAGATCCCCTTGATCCGGCCCGCGTCAAATTCGTCTATGTAAGGCTGGTGCACGGAATCCAGGTCCAGAAGATCGCGCAGGGCGGCCATGGTGCCGTCCGTTGAGCCGTCATCGATCACGATGACTTCAAATTCGGGATAATTGAGCTTCAGGATCGCCTGAACAACATCCTTGATCCAGACCTCTTCGTTATGGGCCGGCACAAGCACCGTGACCGGAATGGAGAATGTTGACACAAAAAAAACACCAGGCTCTTCAGAATCATCCTGTTTTCTTCTCCTGTAGCTTTCCAGCAATGCCATCAAACCCAGAAACAGATAATACGACATCACCAGCGAAAAATACGCAAAAAACAAGATAAAGAAACCATGGGAAAGGCTGACTAAGGTCATGGTTTGGCCTCCGCGTTCCGCGGACCGCCTGAAATGCTCATGCTGGCTGCCACAGAAGGGTCCATGCGGGCCAGCAGCTCGAGAACTTTCTGCCGTTCAACATCCGGCAATTGCCCCAGGGACTTCTTGAGCCCGAAGTGCAGGTCGGTCTTCAGCAGATGCGAAAGAAGCTTTTCCGCCCGTTCCCGCTTGACGGGATGATCGCTGGCCGCGTCCTTCAAGAGCTGCGGGATATAAGAAGAATTGATGAGCGCGTTAACGCAGGATGCGGCGGTCAACTTATCCGGTTGGATCAGACAGCTGTCTATGTAAGGCATGGCTTCTTCAATATGATCGGCCATGACCTTTTCAACACTTTCTTTGACAAGCCAGTAAGGATCAAGGCTCAAGTCCGCGATCAAAGGCAGGCACGCTTTGCCCAGGGCCTTGGACAGACCCCGCACCGCGTGCATCCGCACGAACCAGATATTGTCTTTGAGGCATTCCTTCAAAGGCGTTTGCGCCACAGGGCCCATCTCCGCCAGGCAGATACAGGCGGCCGCGCGCACATCCGGATAAGGATCGCGGCTGAAACGCTCTATTCTTTCGAAAAAAGCCATCGGCTTGAATTTCGCCAAAAGCTTCAATCCCCAGAACCGCGCGTAAAAATCCGCGCCCTCAAGAGTCTCCAGGACATCTTCTACGATATCCTCGGGAAAAGATTCCAACAGGGAAACGATCTTGTATCCGCTAAAGCGGCGGCGGGTTAAAAACGAAAGCAGGATACGGGCCGAAGGCCTGTCCCGGAACTGGCTCAGGCTCAACATGGAAAAATAACAAATGTCCTCATCCGGGCTCAGGAGCCCCTTGCTTAAGATCTCCTGCCCGCCAGGCGCCTGGATATACCCCAGGACCAAAAGGGCCTCTATTCTTTGCCATTTTTGCGAAGCCCCTGCGGCTTTTTTCTCAATGCGCAAAAATTTAGGCGAACGGAGCATGCAGTCTCTTAGCTCCTGTTGGAAATCCCCTGCTCCCTTGGAACCCCGCGGCGGATTCAACCCATGGGACTTTATGACGGAAAGGAACTGCTGGGGGGACCAGGAATCAATAAAAGCGGGGCAGGAGTCAGAGCCCGGGGAACGGGTCAAAGAGGAAACAAAATAAGCTTCGAGGTGGTCGCGGATCCTGGCCAGGGCTTTTTTGCGCTGTTTTTCCAGGGCCTCGCGGATCAAGGCATAGGTTAGAAAAAACAGGAATAAAACCGCGAAGGCGGCGGCGATGATCTGGTCCAGCCTCCAGAAAACCTCGATAAAATCCGTGGACATGCTCGCCTAGAACCTGACTGTCAGTTGAGTGTTGACGCCCCTGTTGATAAAAGACGGCTTCTCCATGGAATAGGAGCCTCCGAATCTCAGGTCGATATTCTCCCGCACCTTAAACGTCAGGCCCGCGAAAAGGATATAACCGTATTGTTCCGACGCATCGAGCAGAAAGATGTCATAGAGCCTCTCTCCGATCGCCGCTCCCATCCAGATGTCCAACCGTTTATGAAGGTAAAAATTTCCCTTGAAGATCCCCCACTGGGCCACGCCGCGGCTTTCTGTAGAGGAAACATTATAGGAAGCGCTGATGTAATGGTTATCGAAATACCAGATGAGGCCGGGGGAACCGATAGCCACGTCATTTTCCGGATAATCCAGATACTTGATATCAAAACTCCAGAAAAGGTTCTTGAGCCACCGCCTCTCATAACCGGCGCTGTATTCCCTGCGATAGACAAAATCCACATCGTCGCCAAAACCGATCTCCGCCCGCAGAAGGCTGTCGGCATCCAGCCTCAGCATCCCGCCCAGATTAAAGGTGTAATCCACGGTCCCGGCGCGCTCATAACGCGTGACCTCCAGATAGGGCAGGTGCAGGCCGTCCTTGAGCCACGCGATGCGGTTGCGGGATGTTTTCCATTGGATATGACGGCCGCCCTGTTTGATCCAGCTGTATTCGTAGAAAGAAGAGACAAAGACCTTCTCTTCGGCAGGCGCGGCAAAGACAGGAGTTTCCTGGATCTGTTTTTCCACGATGACCTGTTCGGCCCAGGCAGCCGGGCAAAGAACAAAAAGAGCCGCGCAAACCCAGAATTCTTTTTTCATCTCGCCGTCCTTTTCCCGGGCCTATAGGAGGACCCACGGAAGTGCGCGATCGTCATGCGGATAATATCGTCCAGACTGTAACAGGGCCTGTAGCCGATGACCTTTTTGATCTTCTTCAAATCGCAGATCCGGCACGGGGAATCTTCAAAATCCGGACCGAAAACCCTGGCATAAGGAATAAACTTCAAAGGCGAAGAAGACCGCGTCCTGGCCTTGATCATGCCCGCCAGCTGTTTGATACTGACGTGTTCTTCGCTGCCCACGTTAAATATCTCCCCCTCGGCTTTCCGGCAAAGGCTCAGGTCCGCGACCGCCCGGACCGCATCCAGAACATAAGTAAAAGAACGCACCTGGGACCCGTTCCCATAAACCGTCAGGGGCTTTCCGCTCAGGGCCTCTTCGATGAAACGCGGCAGAACCATGCCATAGCGGCTGATCTGCCGGGGGCCGACGGTATTGAAAAAACGCGCGATCACGACAGGAAGATTCTTCTGCCGGAAATAAGCCAGGGCCAGGATCTCGTCTAACGCCTTGGACATCGCGTAGCTCCAGCGGGGAACAGTGGTCGGGCCGAAAACGCTGTCCATATTTTCCCTCAAAGGCACGCAACCCTGTTTTCCATAGACTTCCGAGCTTGAGGTTATGAGGATCTTTTTCTTGTATTGGCTGGCCAGGCGCAGGAGGATCTCGGTGCCCGTGACATTGGTCGAAATGGAACGGATGGGCTTCTGCAGGATCAGCTTGACGCCGACCATGGCCGCCAGATGGTAAACGATATCGCAGGACCTGACGAGTTTCGACATCAGCGCCTCGTCCCTGATATCGCCCTTAATAAAGGAAAAAGATTGATCGCGCGATAAAGAGGATAAATTTTCCCTGCGGCCCGTGGAAAGATTATCGAGCGCGGTCACGCGAAAATTACGGCCCAACAATTCTTCACAAAGGTGCGAACCGATAAAACCGGCCCCTCCCGTGACAAGCGCTTTTTGCGTGCTTCCTCGCAAGGCGTTCGCTCCTTTCCTGTTCCGGCCTCTATTCGATATCTTTCAAAAGCTTGTTACCCGGGGACTTCCTGAGGATCTCGTCGAACTGCTTCAAACTCGCGGCGATCTGGCGAAAGGAATGTGTTTCCCTGATCTGAATATCGCACCCTCTTTGTTCGAGGGCCTCGAGCACCGACTTGATGGTCAAGCCGTTGATGTCTTTGGCCGGCTGATAACGGGGGTTCTTCTCGTCCGCGCAGATCTCAGACAAAAGCCCCGATTGAACCAGTTCAAAAAGAATGTCCTGGGCGAGCTTGACGGGCATATCAAATCTTTCGATGATATCGGCGGTTGCGATCGGGCTTTCCCCTTTTTTAAAATGCTCGATGGCCACGTGCATCACGCTCAAGGAAAGGAGGCTTTTGTGAGACCGGCTGACGGACAGGCAATCGCGTTCAAATTCATACGTTTCGATATTCTGATGGGCGAAGGAGATCTCCCCTCCCAGAAGGACGATCTTCCAGCTCAGCTGCAGCCAGACCAGAAACAGCGGCAAAGCGGCAAAACTTCCATAAATGGCGTTATAGCGGGCCACGCCGATCTGGAACGCGATATAAATGATCTGCGCGGCCTGATAGACCGTCCCGCCGATGATGCCGGCCAGAATGGCGGATTTCAGATTGACCCGGGTATTCGGCATGAACGAATAGACAAAGGTGAACAGGACCCAGACGATCAAAAAAGGCAGGAGTTTTAAAAAAAAGACCAGAGGAAAAACGGCCGGCCCCAGGAAAGAAAGCTTGGCCAGCAGAAGCGGGAACTGCGCCTGAAGAAAGACATTGACGCTGCTGGCCATGACAAAAAGCAAGGGACAGACCAGTATGAACGAAAGGTAATCATTGAATTTGCGGCCGAAAGTCCTGGGCTTTTTTACGCCCCAGATTTCGTTGAAGGATTCCTCGATATTCCCCAGGACCCTGATGACCGCCCAGAACAGGACCACCAGGCCTATGCCCGCCACCAATCCGCCTTTGGCCTGGGCCAGGAGGTTGTTGGCAAAGGCGAAAACCTGGATAAAAACGTCTTCCTGAAGAGGAAATTTCTCAAGCAACTGCTTTTCCAGGGCCAGTTCGAGCCCAAAACCCCTGGCCACGCCGAAGGCCATGGCCACAACAGGCACAATGGACAAAAGCGTGTAAAACGTGAGCGCCGATGCCCTCAATTCGCAGTTATTCTCGTTGAAATTACGCCCGGCCAGCAGAAAGACCCTGGCGTAACGCAAAAGAGCGGATTTCCTGGGAGGCAGCGTTCGCGCCCGGATGCGCCAGATATCTCGGGTCAGAAATTCACGGATCTTCGATAAAGGGATCATGGGAGGATTTTTTATCAAGCGCCCTTATTGTATCATTGAACGCGGCCAAGATGAAAGAAAAAGATCAGCCCCCGCAATAAAAAAAGGCCGCGAATAACCGGCCTTTTTGAATCAACAGCGTCTTGTCGATCTTTTCAAGCCTCCAGGATCTTCATTTTCTCCTGGGCCATCAGCTTGCTTTGGTGGATGTGACAGAAAGGGCTATGGTTATAAATGCTCAGCGTGTTGTGGCATCCGGGGGATTTGCAGACCCTTCCCCTGCGTTCAATTTTGACTTTTTTCATCAGGACTCTCCGGGCAAGGGCTTGGCCAGCCATTGCATTTTTTTATTGCACTTCAGCCACTCCTTGAGGATGACATGCCCCATAAACCTGAACATGGCATTCCGAAAGCGAAAACGCGCCAACAGCAAAATCGACTTGTAAAGGGAATAGAACTTCATGTAGGCGTTGACAACGTTCAGCTGCAGCTCTTTGGCGCTGATCAATTTGGGGGTAAAAACCACATGCTGGCCGTCGTAAAATTTCCAATTCCGGCTGAAGATTCTTTTTTCCTTCTGCAGGGTGTCGAACGTCTTTGTCCCGGGAAACGGGGTCAGGATCATCATCTGGATCGTATCGATCTTTTCCTTAAGGGCGAATTTCAGCGTTTCCCAGACGGTTTCCTTGCTGTCGTCCTCTCCCCCCAGGACGAACATGCCGTGGATCTTGATCCTCTTGCGGTGAAAAGCCCGGATGGAGGCGATGATCTCCTCCAGCGTCTGCTTCTTCTGATAGGCCTTCAGCGTCATGGGATTCACCGATTCAAAACCCACGCAGACCGTCCGGCAGCCCGCTTCAGCCATAAGATCCAGCAGGGCCTTGTCCTTGGTCACGTCACAACGGACCTGACAGACCCAATTGTTGAATTTCTGCCGGATCATCTCGCTCAAAAGCAGACGGGTGCGAGCCGGGTTCGCGGTAAAATTATCATCGCAAAAGAAGAAAGACTTCGCGTCACGGGTCCTCATCTCGTCCAGGATGTTCGCGGGACTGCGGAACCGGTAGGCGCGGCCGAACATTTTGGTGACGGAACAAAAACTGCAGTCAAAAGGACAGCCGCGGGACGTGGAAATCGGCAGGATCAGAGAACGTTTGCGAAACCCTTTGATCAGCGAAAAATCGGGATGCGGGAGGCTGTCTAAATCCTGGATAGGTTCCCCCTGGACAATCGGCTCCGTGCGCCTGCCTTCCACGACATCAGCGATCACATTCTCCGCCTCACCGACGACGACCTGGCGGGCGTACTCCCTGGCCTCTTCCGGCAGAAGGCTCGCGTGGACGCCTCCCATCAGGACCTTCTCTCTGGGAAACTTCCGGGCGATCTCAAAACCGCGCGTGGCGGTTGACGACAAGATCGATAGGCCGATGACATCCGCCTTCAAACGGTCGTAATCAGGGGCTTGGATATTCTCGTTATAAATCTCAACCTCATGCCCCCTGGCCTTCAGGATTGTCCCGAGATAGACCGGCCCCAAAAGCGGCATGGAGATCCGGCTATAAACATTGGCCTCGGAAGCACGGGGCTCGATGAAAACAATCTTCATTCAACCTCTGGAGTGACGCGCACATTGATGGCGCGCGGCCCTTTATCGGATTTTTCCACGTCAAATTCGACCTTATTGCCTTCTTTCAGGTCAGAGAATCTCCCGTCCATCAGGCTGCTCTGATGAAAAAAAACTTCACGGCCGTCGGTGTCGCTGATGAAACCGAATCCTCTTTCACCTGCCAGTTTCTTGATTTTTCCCGTATGCATTGGACCTCCTTAATCCCGCCTAGGCGGAATGAGCCCCGCCGCTTCCTGCGCCATCACGCGGCATGATAAAGAAAAGGGGGCGTTAATTTCATGAGCATCCCCCAGGGGGCATGCGTCACAAAAAAGAAAAGGGTCCGACCTCTTGAAGAGATCAGACCCTTTTTCGATTCCTTCAGGTTACTTCTTAACGACGTTGACCGCCTGTTCGCCTTTAGGGCCCTGTTCGATATCGAACTCAACCTGCTGGCCTTCTTCTAAAGACCTGTAACCTTCACCCTTGATCGCGGTGTGATGCACGAAGACATCCTTGCCGTTCTCGGGGGTGATGAATCCATAACCTTTTTGGTTATTGAACCACTTCACAACTCCATTTGCCATTGCTTTGAAACCTCCTTTTCCTCAAGTTTATAGTAAATCTTTTATTATTCCTCCTGCCGCCTTTTTGGCCGCTACCGGAAGAATAAACCCGTTAGAAATCCTCGTACTTTTACCTGTTTTGCTGGCGTCTCTAACGAGCTAAAGGACACAGATAAAAACACCGCAAGGTTAGATTTCCTACTCCTTGCGGCTTAAGACTTCTAATCTTTTATTTACTACGAGAGCTATTTTATCATCCTATCCCTGTTTGTCAAGGAAAATAATGATTTTGTTCTCAGGGCTCATCCTTCAAAAATCCCGGCGTTTTAAGCTCCCCTGACCCTAGAGATACTCGATGTTCTCGATCTCTTCCTTGAAATATGTCAGCCCCACGCCCTCTGTATCGACCTTGATCTGTTCCGCCGAAGCCTCAACGATCTTGCCTTCAATGATGTGCCCGTCTTTCAAATGAAGCTTGACCGCGGCGCCGCCTTCAGCCGCGGGAACCGGCAAACTCTCCTTTTCCTCCTCAAACTCGATCATTTTATGACCTTGAGAAGGAGACAACGCGGGAACAGCCTCATCAAGTGGGACCGGCTCAAGCTGTTCTTTCCCGGACCCCTGGCCGAAAAGCGAAGCGCTTGTCGCGGAAAACCCCTGGCTGTCACCGTAAATTCTTTTCAAGGCTTCCCCTGTCAGCGTCGAAGCCTCTTCCTGAGGCTCAAACCCATCCTCCTGGGAAACCCGCGCCTGTGGGCCCTCCTGCTCTCCGCCTTGCGCCTGGTCTTCCTGTTGCGCGGCCTTTGCCGCGGCCGTCATTCCGGTCGAAAGCGTCGCGTATTCAACCGTGGACTGGGCAAGGGCAAAACCCGCGGAAAAAAGAAAAATCAAAAATCCGGTCAGATATCTCATGTTGATTTTGGGTAAACCGCGCGCGCTTTCAGGACTCTATTTTAGAAGAAATCGATGGTTTTGTCCATGCAAGAAAACCGCCGATGGAGAGGAAAAAACAGATGGCGCTATTCATACCTGAGGGCTTCGATGGGGTCCAGCTGCGAGGCCTTTCGCGCGGGCCAAATCCCGAACACAATGCCGACGACAAAAGAAAACACCGTGGCCAGGACAATGGAAAAAACCGAAACGCGCACAGTCCATCCGGCAAAAATGACCATCAGGCGCGAAATTCCCCCGCCCAAAAGGATGCCTGCCACGCCTCCCAATGTCGCCATCAGCAGGGCCTCGATCAAAAACTGGATCATAATGTCCTTGTGATTGGCGCCGATGGCCTTGCGAAGGCCGATCTCACGCGTGCGTTCCGACACGGACACAAGCATGATATTCATGATACCGATTCCGCCCACAACAAGCGAAATGGCCGCGATGGAACCCAAAAGCAGGGACATCGTGCGCGTCGTCGATTCCAGGGCCTGCTTGATTTCCGACATGTTGCGGATCTGAAAAGAATCGCCCTGCCCCTCTTTCAGCCTGTGGCGTCTCTGGATCAGAGACGTTATGGACTCCTGCGCGGGCTCCACGAGTTCCGGCTTCCTGGCCTCCACATAAATGGAATCAACATATTCCTTTCCAAAAACCCGGTTCATCGCCGTGGTGATGGGGATCATGACCGTGTCGTCGGGGTCCCGGAAGCCGCTGCCGCCTTTCGTCGGCAGGACGCCGACGACCCTGAAATTCAAAAGATTGATCTTGATCATCTCCCCCACAGGGTCGGAGTCGCCGAAAAGTTCTTTGACAACCGTGGCGCCCAGGACAACCACTTTTTCTCGCTTGCGGATCTCTTCTTCCGTAAAAAATCTTCCCTCCTCAGGCTGAGACGAACGCAATTCCGCGTAACCCACATCCACGCCCTCCACCTGGGTATTCCAGTTCCTGTTCCCGAAAACAAGCTGGCCCCGGCCTGTAACAGAAGGACTGACCTGGCTGACAAAATCGGTCAGATTTTTGATGGCCGCCACATCCTGAAGGGTAAACCTCGTGACAGAGCCGGCCTCCATGGCCACGCCATGCAGACGCTGCGAACCCGGCCGGATCATCAGAAGATTGGAGCCCAAAGAAGCCAACTGTTTTTCGATGGATTCCTTGGCGCCCTGGCCTAAAGCGAGCATGGCGATCACGGCGGCAACCCCGATCAAGATGCCCAGGATAGACAAAAATGAACGCATCTTATGGGCCAGCATGGCTCCGGCCGCCTGCCTCAGGTAATCAAAAAACTTCGTTTCGCGGGCCTTGCGCTCCGAATGAGACAGGGTATCCTCGACAATTTTATCCGCTTCGCCCTTCGAAGACAGGGCGTCAGCCACCAGGCGTTCGTCCGAAACCACAATGCCGTCATGCATCCGGATCACCCGTCCGGCGTGCCTGGCCACATCCTGTTCATGGGTGACCATGATGATCGTCTTGCCCTGTCTGTTCAAAACCTCCAAAAGCGCCATGATCTCTTCCTGGCTTTTTGAATCCAGATTACCCGTCGGCTCATCCGCCAGGATGATCAAAGGATCGTTCACCAGTGACCGCGCGATGGCCACACGCTGCTGCTGTCCTCCGGAAAGCTCATTAGGCCTGTGCGCCATCCTATCCTGGAGGCCGACCTCCTTCAACTTCTCCCTGGCCCTCTCTTTCAGGTGCCTCTTGCCCGCGTAAATGAGAGGTAGTTCCGCGTTTTCCAGAGCGCTCATGCGCGGCAGAAGATGGAACTGCTGAAAAACAAAACCGGCGAGCCGGTTGCGGATGGCGGAAAGATCTTCATCGCTCAAATCATGGATGCGCTTTTGGCCCAGGAAATACTCCCCTTGATCCGGCCTGTCCAGCAAACCCAGGATATGCATCAGCGTGGACTTGCCTGATCCCGAAGGACCCATGATCGCCACAAATTCTCCCTGCTGGATCTCAAGCGAGACGCCCTGCAAGGCCCTGACCTCGACCTTGCCCATGTGATATGTCTTTTGGATGTTTTTGATCTTGATCATGGCTTTTTTGAAAACAGGGATTTGGCCGTCATCTTCTCCGCCCAGGCATGAAAGGATTGCTGGTTCCCGCAGCGCTTGAGCGGGAAGTTTTCGATTTTATGACGACAATATCGTCCTGCGACAGACCTGAAAGAATCTCCGTGTGCTGATCATCGGATAGGCCGATCTCAACAGACCTTTGGACGGGTTCCTGTCCCGGGCCCGGGCTCACCCAGACAAAAGCAAGGCCTTTGCTGACCTGCACAGCCTCCCGGGGGACCAGAAGGGCCCCGGGTTTCCCCTGCTCCACAAAATCCACCGTCGCGTTCATGCCGGAACGGAAAAACGCGAGGATCTTCTCCGGTTTCAGGTCCACTTTATAAACCGTGACATTATTGACGGTCTCCGATTCATAATAAATGTGCTCGACATCCGCTTTGATCTTTGTTTCCGGATAGGCGTCGAGAGTGATCAGGGCCGCCTGTCCCGGCCTGATCTTGCCGATATCCGTCTCATCGACCTGCGCCCGGACGATCAGGTGATCGGACAAAACGACAACCGGGTCCTGCGTCGTGACGGTCTGGCCGGGCTGGGTTGTCGCCACAATCACTTCTCCGTCGATAGGCGCAGACAAAGGAATGGGTTTATACGCCTCTTCCCAGTATTTCACGGCCTCAGGCCCCTGGCCGCGGGCATTGTCAAGAAGCGCGGCGCGTTCGGTGGAACTCATCCAGGCCAGTATCCGGCCTGTCTTTACGGCTTCCCCCTCCCTGACAAGGACTTTTTCGATCCGGCCGTTGACCGGCGGCTTGATCTCAAGCCTGTTTTTGGGCAGGACTGTTCCGGTCGTCGAGATGACCGCGTTCACCGTTCCGAGGCTGGGCGCAACTTCCCGCGCGGCCCCAGGGGAAGGTTTTTTGCGCAAAAAGTGCGCTGCCATCAGGACGGCCGGCAGCAAAACAAGGATCGCAAGCGTCAGGATGCGTTTTTTATTGTTCCTGTTCAAGGGTCTCTCCTTTCGCCTCCACCCAGTTCGCCTGGGCGAAGAGCGCGTTTGCCTGCGCGTTCAAAAGATCTTTTTTCGCGCTCACGAGGTCGTCTTCAATAATGGTCCAGTTATCATAAGACATCATGCCGATGGAATACTGGGCCTGGGCGATGCGCGAGCGCTCCTGCGTGGCATCCAGGAACATGCGGCGCACGGAAACGTCTTCGATCGCGTCCTGCAAAAAGGCCCATGTCTGCTCAAGGCCCAGGATGACGGAATCGCGCGTGCTGCGCTGATTGGCCTGGGCCTCGACAAAAGAGGATTTTGCGGATTTCAACTGAGCGGTCTTGAGGCCTCCTTCAAATAAAGGCAAGGTCAAACCCAACCCCAGATTCCACTGATTATTCTGCGGAGGCCAATGGCCGCTGGTCCTGCCGATGCCTGAGGAAGCGGACAAAACGGGAAAGAAATTCGCCTTGGCGGAAGCCACGCCGTAGCGCGCGGCCCTGGCCAGGGCCGCCTCTTCCAGGAGCGAAGGGTTCTTCTCGACGATCTCCCGGAAGTCCGGCTTTTTCTTCTCGGTATCCCCGATCTCGAAATCCTCTTTGACCGCCATGGGGATGAATTCAGAGCGCCCCATCTCTTTGGTCAACTGCCTCTGGGCGACGATCAGGGCCCTTTTGGCTTCCTCGACCTCAAATCTGGCCTGGGCCAGATTCGCCTCAGCCGTCATCAAGGCCCCCTTATGCTCGAGGCCTGACTGATATCGCAGAGAAATCAAAACAAGATTATCCTTGCGAATGCGCACGATCTCCTCCGTCACGCGGATCTGGGCCTGGGCCTTCATCACACTGACAAAGGCGCTGCGCAGCCGCTGACGGACATCGGCGGAAACAAACCTGTAATTCTCTTTGGCCGCCTGCGTGTCTTCCCTGGCCCCTTTGACATCGGCCAGGGTCTTGAATCCGTCGAAAACAAGCTGAGAGCCGGTCACATCATAAGAATAGGTATCACTGGTGCCTCCCGCCCGGACGGAGCTGCCCGCTGATTTGGCGGTCTGCGCGGAAAGGCCCGCCGTCACCTGGGGATAAAGAGCGCTGGCGGTGATATCTTCCTGGGACCTGGACTGCTGCACATTTTCGACGGCAGACACAAGATCCGGATGGTTGACGGCCGCCTCCCGGACACAGTCCTCCCAGCTCAAGGCTTCCTCAGCCGCGCGCGAAAGAGGACTGGCGAGGAAAATGCCTGCCAGAATAATGATCGGTACCGCTGGAAAAAAGCGTCTCATCATCCTACTTGCGCCCCGCTTCCAGTTCGCGCCGCACGACGGAGATGTCAGCCAGGAACCGGCTGAATTCCTCCGCCGGAACAAGGCTGATCATCCCCCTGTCCCTGGCGAACACGACAAGCTTGTCGTTGGCGTTCAATCTGAATTGCTTGCGCAGTTTCATCGGAATCACGATCTGGCCTCTTTCGCCGACCGTAACCGTCCCGTAAAGCTTCGGGTGCAGGGGTTTTGACATACACGCTCCTTTTCTTGATTCTGAAATTAATGATAAATATGAATTGTAGGTTTTTTATGAACTGTTAGACATATGATAAAACTTACAGTCTCATTCTTCAAGCGAATTTTTTGGAAAAAGGGGAAGGGTTCCTGGTTAGCGGGAGAACAGGAATTTGAAGGGTGTGCTGGCAATCTGATAGAGACCCTTGACGTATGAGGTCGCCGTGCCCAGGGCCGCTTCGATCGTTTCCGAAACACCGGATAAAAGCGCGAGATTCAAACCGATCATCTTTCCGACATCCGTATTCTTAAGGGCGTTATAGACGATAAGACGGATGAGTTTCTCTTCATCCACCACGCTAAAAAAGGTCTCGCCTTCTATACCGACATTATAAATATGGGTTTTGGGAGGCCTGAGCGTCTGGTCGGTGTAGGTGACCTGTCCCACAGACAAGACCAGAACATCAAAGGAAAAAGGCGTCGGGTCCTCTGAAGGCCCCTGCTCTTGAAGAGGAAGGAGTTCCTTGAGATTCACCTTTCCGGATTTGTTCTTGATAATATGCAGGCGCGCCAGGTCCAGGGCGATCAGATAAACGCTCGGCTTCTTCAAGAGGACGATTTCGCCGATATCCCAGACAAAATGAATAGAATTGATATAAGCGAGTTCCTGCTCATCGAAACCTGCGGGGTTCTTTATGGAAATGCCCTGGGCTGAAATATGGCTCAAAAGCGGCGAAAAGGTCAGATTTTGGATGCGGACCTTGATGCCGAGCTCCTGCTCGATTTCCTGCTCAACCAGGTCCTTGATCTTCAGGTGCTTGACCACCAAAAATGTGGCCACTGAAAAAGCAACAGTCAGGAGAAAAACAATCCCGAGAATAATCGCCAATGTCTTAAGCGTTTTCATAAAGTTCCTTTGCGCGGGGGAGAAAGCTTCGGGAACAACAGGGCCAGCAGGAATAAAACCCCGAAGGCGGCTGTTATGGCCGACAAGCCATCCGAAATCTTTAAACTCTCTTCCAGGACAGAGGCATCCATGTCCACGCCGACGATCCCCACAACCCCGCCGAAGCTATCCAACACAGGGGCATAGCCTGAAAGGGTCGCTCCCCAGACATCTTTCACAATCCCTTTATCCGCGCTAGGCCCGTCAAAAGCCGAAAGCAAAGCAGGCACTGCCCGGCCGTCATAGAGATCCCCGGGAAAAGCCTTGGGACTTCTGGCTGTCACGATCTCAGGCAAGGGGTCGGCGTCAACGACATATTGGAAAACCCCCGGCTCCCCGGTATTGGTCAGAACATAAATATATTTGACCAGAGGGTTCTGTTTCTTGACCTCCGACAACAGGCCGAGCGCGTCCTGATATTGCGGGCTCGTATCCCCTTCGAGGGTCAAAGGGATCTTTAGAAGCTCATCCCCGTCGATAAATCCGGCCACCCGCGATGCCAGGGATATCAACTGTTGGCGATGGGCCCGGACTCCGGGGGTTGTGAGAAACTGATGAAACGCAAGATGGCCCAAAGCAAGGACAAATAAAGCCCCGAAACAGATGCTCCAGAAACAACGCTTAAGAAACTCTCCGAAGCCGACTTTAGAAATCATATAAATCCTTGGAAAATTTATACTTATGTTGAACTTCTAATGCTTTTATATCTCGGATAAATCCAGCTGTCAACGTAATTCCTCTGTTTTGGAAGTGAGGCGATCCGGTCAATGAGAAACGGATTCAGCCACTTATTTCTTTTCTTCAAAAAGGTTACAATCCATTCAAACACAAGGAGAACGCGCGTGAAAATCGTCTTCATAGAGCCCCACTCATCAAAAGTCAATGTTTACAGCAAGATCCCCATGCCTTTGTTGGGGCCGGTTTATCTCGGCACGATCTTAAAAGCCAGGGGGCACGAGGTTGAGATCTACAATGAGGACATCCGGCCGCCCGATTACCGGCGCCTGCGCGCGGATGTGATCGGCCTGTCTCTGTTGACATCCACGGCCAGGCGCGGCTATGAAATCGCCGGAAAATTCCCCAAAGACAAAGTGATCATGGGCGGCGTGCATCCCAGCCTCCTGCCGCAGGAAGCCCTGGCGTTTGCCCGCCAGGTCGTCACCGGAGAAGCCGAAGGCGTTATTGCCGATGTCATCGAAGGCAGGATCAAAGACCCCATTGTCCGGGGCGCGCCTGTTGAAAACCTCGACCTCCTCCCCTTCCCCGACTTTTCCCTGGTCAAAGGCCTCCCCCCAAAACCCCTTCTGTTGCCTGTTTCGACATCCAGGGGTTGCCCCTTTGACTGCAGCTTCTGTTCCGTGACTCTCATGTTCGGCCGCAAATACCGCTTCCGGGACCCCGCCAACGTCATGAAGGAATTGGAGGGCTCTCGCGCGCGAAGGGTCTTTTTCTGCGACGACAACTTTTCGGCCAATCCCAGGCGCACAAAAATCCTGCTTGAGCTTTTGTCGAAAAGCGGCATCAGGAACTGGGTCTGCCAGGTCCGTTGCGACGCGGCCAGAGACCCCGAACTTCTGGAGCTGATGTCACGGGCGGGATGCGAACTGGTTTGCGTGGGATTCGAATCCATAAACCCGGAAACATTGAAGGCCTACCAGAAAAACCAGACGCTCGAAGAGATCATCCGGGCCATCCGCTCTTTTCATCTCAAAAAGATCAAAATCCACGGCATGTTTGTCCTGGGAGGGGAAACCGACGACAGGAATACCGTCCTGGAAACAGTGAAGTTCGCCGTCAGACAAAAAATAGAAACGATCCAACTGATGATCTTAACGCCGTTTCCCGGGACAAAGGTCCACGAAACCCTCCAGGCGCAAAAACGCATTTTTACGAAAGACTGGAGATTTTACGACGGCCAGCACATTGTCTTTACCCCCTCCCGGCTTTCGGCAAAAGACCTGCAGACAACAGTGCTCCACGCCTACAGAAAGTTTTATTCCCTTCTGCATTCCTTTTCGCTGTTTTTGTCCTTGCGGTTCAGGGACGCGCTCTTCCGTCTGATCGGTTACAGACTTCTCAGGCAATGGATGCGTCAGGACAGGGATATGGCGTGGCTCAAAGCCAGGGCTGTTACGGTGTCCGGCGCAGAAATCCCAGGAGAGACTCGATAAGGGCCAGGGGCGAAGGGGGACAGCCGGGGACATGCAGAACAACAGGCAAAAGTTTTTCGACGCCGCCTTCCACATAATAGGAACCGCGAAAGACCCCTCCATCCAAAGCGCAATCCCCGACAGTTATGATGAATTTAGGCTCAGGCATGGCCTCGTATGTCCTTTTGAGGGCCAGGGCCATGTTTTTGGAAACAGGGCCTGTGACCAAAAGGGCGTCGGCATGCCGCGGAGAAGCCACAAAACTGATGCCGAAACGCTGGAGGTCGTAAATGGGGTTATTGGCGGCGATGATCTCGGATTCGCAGGCCCCGCAAGACCCCGTATCCACTTCTCTTAAGTGCAGGGACCGGCCGAATCTTTTTCGAATCAATGCCTTCAGCTCTTTTCCGCAGGATTCGAGCGCCGGGGAAACAGAAGGCTTGATGTTTCTGGTGACGATCCCTTTAAAAAGTCTTGTTGTAAAAATAGACATGTCAGATTTTAATTCCAATGGCATTCCATAATACAATAACCCTATGATCCAATAACGCTTTTTTCTGTCCCTCCGGTACTATAAGTCATTGCCGGAATAAGACAAGTCAAAGCTTTTGTTGCACAAGGGAAAATCGGGGATGATGTTGCCTAATACAGCGTATGTCAAGGCCGGCCAGTTATGAAAAGACGCGTCGACGATCTTGCAGCGCTCAATAACGCCTGACTCGCTCAACTGGACCCAGTAAAGAACAGGCCCCCTCCACGCCTCGGCATATCCTAAGCCCTCACCCGGCTTCAGAGGGGCGGCCGCGCCGATGGGTCCGCCGTCCAGTTTTTCGGCAAACTCCTCGATCATCCGGCAGGAGCATTCCCACTCCTGGACCCTGACGCGAAACCTGGCCAGCACATCACCTGAGGCCTGCATCGCCATCTTAAACGAAACATCCTGATAGGCCCCGGGAAAAAACTTCCGCAGATCAAGGGCGACCCCCGAAGCGCGGCCTGCCAGGCCGACGACCCCCAGGTCCTCGGCCGTCTTCTTCTTCAACGTCCCTGTTGAATCCACCCTGTCCATAAAAGAAACACTCCGGTTCAGGATCGTCACCAGCTCCTGAAAATCTCTTCGCAGGATTTTTAAGGACCGCAGAAGTTCCTTTTTCAAGGGCCCGCTGATGCCGGAGGCGACCCCCGCGATCCTGTTCGCATTTTTAAGATACCTGCTCCCTGTCAATTTTTCATTGAGCACATGGATCGATTCCTTGATGACCGAAGCCAGGGCCGCGGGAAAACTAAAACTCACATCCGTCGCCATCCCTCCGATATCATTCACGTGATTATAAAGCCTCTCGAGTTCCAGATAGATGCCCCTGACGTAGGCGGCCTGCAGGGGCGCGCGCGCACCCAGGATCTTTTCACAGGCCGAAGCGAAAGCGAGGCTGTGGCCGAACGCCGCGTCCCCGCAAACGCGTTCAGAAAGAGCGAGTCCCGCCGCCGGATCCCTGCCTTCAAAAAGTTTTTCGACGCCCCGATGCGTAAACCCGAGCCTCGTTTCCAGCTGAACGATGGGCTCGCCCGCCACACTGAACCGGAAATGCCCCGGCCCGATAATACCGGCGTGAACAGGGCCCACCGGCACCTCAAATATCCCCTCCCCCTCAACCCGGGAAAATTTGTAGGCCCCGAAATTCGCCGGCGGCGAAGGTTTAAAATCTTTGCGCAAAGGAAATTGTCCGGCCGGCCACACTTCATTGTGCAAATGAAGGCGTCTGGGGTCCGGGTGCCCCTTGGGCTCGATGCCGAACATCTCCCGGATCTCCCGCTCAAAGAGAATGGCCGAGTGCATGTCTTTTGCCAAAGAATCAAAACAAGGCTCCCCTTGCGGGACATCCGCGCTGACAACCATCCACTGGCCCCGGCCTTTGTCCATGAAAACAGCCCTGAGCGTAAAACTTCCCTTCGTCCTGATCTCATCCGAGGCAAACAGCATCATGACCGGCGAAGAAAACAGGCGGTGCAGGGTAAGGCAGGATTCGCGGAAAGCCGCCACGGGGACCTCAAGCCGCGTCTCATCGGGATACGCCTGCTTGACGGACAAAACCTCGAATCCCAGCCCCAAATGAGCTATATCTGGAACAATTTTTTCGTGATCCATAAGGCATCCTCTTTGACAAACGCGAAAGCCGCGCCCGCGGCCAGCATCAGGATAAATAAAAAGATAAAAGCGGCTTTTCCGCTCAAAGGCTCTCCCTGCGCTTGGGCGCCTTTGGGCAGATGGCCGTAGAGCATTTTTGCAAAATGATGGAGAAAAGCCGCGAAAACAAGCCCCAGGAACAAAAGAAGACAGCCTCCGACCGCGTAAGAACCGTTTGCGAAAGCCGCCGCGAGGACCAGAAACTCGCTGGCAAAAACGGAAAAAGGCGGAAACCCTCCGAGGGCAAAAACGCCCAACAGGGTCATGACCCCGGTAAACGGCAGAAGCCTCATCACGCCTTTGATGGAATTCATATTGCGTTTTTTATACGCGTGGACGATATTGCCCGCGCCGAAAAACATGAAGGCCTTGGTCACGGCGTGATTGAAGACATGAAAAAGCCCCGCGGCAAAAGCCAAAGGCGTAGCGAGGCCGAAGCTGACCGCCACAAGCCCGATGTGTTCGATACTGCTGTAGGCCAGGAGCCTCTTGACGTCTTTTTGCACAAGAATAAAACCACAGGAGATCACCAGGGAGATCAACCCGAAAAACATCATCAGATGGGAAAAATACGCCAACTCCCCGGCCTTGATCAGGATCATGCCGAATCTGAGGATCGCGTAGAACGCGGTCTTCAGCAGGACTCCGGACAAAAGGGCGCTGATCGGGGCCACAGCCTGGCTGTGGGCGTCCGGAAGCCAGGTATGCATGGGCGCCAGACCGGCCTTTGTCCCGTATCCGACAAGGATGAAAATAAAAGCGATCTTCAGGACGCGCGGGTCCAGGCCCTGAGCCAAAGCCATCATATCCGTCCAGGCGAGAGTTTTGGCCCCGGTCAAAGAATAGGCGTAGGCGAAAAGGATCGTGCCTAACAGCGCGAAAATGATGCCGACCGAGCAGATGATGATGTATTTCCAGGCCGCCTCCACGGATTCTTTTTTGTTGTAAAAGCCGACGAGGAAGGCCGAAACCAGTGTGGTCATCTCAACCGCCACCCACAACAGGCCCAGATTATTGAGGGCCGGGCAGAAAAACATGGAAAAACAAAACAGGTTGAAGAGCGTGTAATAGACCCTGGCCTTTTGTTCGGAGATGACCCCCTCGCCGGTGTCCTTCTTCACGTAGCCAGTGGAATAAAGGCTGGCGGCAAAACTGATGACAGCCGTCACCAGGATGAAAAAAGCGGAAAGAACATCGACATACAGAAAATCGCGGACGACGCAAGGGCCCTGGAAAAGGACTTCTTTGAAGAGAATCCCCGCGGCGCACAAAACCGACAGATAGCCGGCATTATGGGCGATTCCCAGCGGGCGCGATGTCCTGACGAACAGGCCCAGGACCGTCAGGGCCGCCGGAATTCCAAAAATAAACACCAGAGATAAAGGCATCATCCTTTTAAACGCGTGAGCTTATCCACATCGATATGGGTAAAAAGCCGGTTGATCCTGTAGACAAAAAACCCCATGATCAGGACGCTGACGAGAACATCGAAGAATATCGCGATCTCCACAAAAAACGGCATGCCTCCGGAAATGGAAGCCGCCAGCAGGAACAGGCCGTTCTCCATCACGCACAGGCCGATGACCTGGGCCAGGGCGGTCATGCGGAATATCATCAAAAACAGCCCTGCCAGGACGACAAAGAACGCGATAGCCAGCATCGTCTTTCCTTCGCCGCCGGAAGAAACGAGCTGTCCGGCAAAAATCCATGAAACATAGGTCAGCGTCAGGGCCATAAAAAGAGACAACTGCGGATTGATCAGCAACCCGAGATCTTCATTCGCCTTGATCTTCCTGGCGACGGCCAAAAGCACGCGCGGGATCAGGGAAACTTTCAGGATAAAAACAAGCGCGGCGATCGCGTACAAACCGGGGGAACCTTCACGCGCGGCCTCGATAAGCGTCGCCAAAAAAAGCCCGAATGACTGATATTGAAAACTGCGGACAAGGGCCGGCACGCGTTTGGCCGATGTCATCAGGTATGTCGAAATAAGGATCAGGAACAAAATCAGCGTTTGCATCTCTTTTCTAGACTCCCTTAAGCGCGCAAACCAGGGCGATTACACCCAGGACAAAGGCGAATCCCAGCAGATCCCCGACCCGAAACAGCCGCATTTTCGCCACAGAAACTTCCAGGATGGCCACGGCCGCCGCGATGACCAAGACGCGCGCAACAAACCACGCCGACCACATCAAGAACCCATCGGCAAAAGGCGCTCCGATGGGAAAAATCAGCTGCGCGATCAGGAAAAACCAGACCATCTGTTTGATGTGCGAAGACATTTCCAGGACCGCAAGGCTTCGGCCCGAATACTCCAGGACCATGGCTTCATGGACCATGGTCAATTCCAGATGGGTCTCCTGATTGTCCACGGGAACACGCGAGGTTTCGGCAAGCATCACCAGAAACAAAGCGGCCGAGGCGACCACCGAGGAAACGCCCACCGGATGCAGGCCGCTGAATGCCGCCAGACTTGTTGAAGAAAAGGACACAGCCACCGAAAAGACGACCAGACAGAGGGCCGGCTCCGCGAGGCTGGAGATGAACATTTCCCTGGAGGAACCCATGCCGCCGAAAGCGCTGCCCGAATCCAGCGCCGCCAGGGCCAGAAAAAACCGGCCCAAAGCGAAAATAAAAATAAGCGCCAGAAAATCCCCGAGCCCGGGCAGCTCAGGGGCCATAAAAACTGGCACCAAAAGGCTGACGGAAAGGGCCGAAGCCATGACAGCCGCCGGCGCGAAACAAAAAATCCACGATGTCGTCTCCGAAAATACCTCTCTTTTCGAAAACAGTTTTGCCAGGTTGTGATAGGGCTGGAACACGCTTTGGCCCCGGCGCATACGCAGACGGTTCTTCATCCACGCGATGAGGCCGCTGACAAACGGCGCCGCCGCCAGGAAAAAGATCCACTGCCCGGTCATCAACAGGACGGATGGTTTCATCGGCTAGAATGCCTTCAAAAACAGGATCAGAACGAGAACAGTCACAAAAATATACCCCAGATACAGGTGGATACTGCCCGGCTGCATCCGCCTCATGAATTTGGCCGACCGCAATACCAGGCCCAGCAGGGGCTGATAAAAATATTTATTGAAAACAGGCGTTGTCTGCGTTTCATAGGCAAACGATGTGACATGATAAAATGATTCGCGGATCTTCTGGGTCCTGCGGTAAGGACGAAGGAAAAAACTGAAGGCGACACGGAACGGCTTGGAAAAAGCCTTCGCCGTATATTCATTGCGGCTGTCCAGCTTATAATACCCGCAATCCCATGTCCTGTAGCGAACAGGCCGTTTCGCTTTCAGCCTCAGGAGGGCCCAGGCCCCCAGACCCAGGACCGAAAGCGTCCCGGCCAGGAAAGGCACAGACAAGGAAACACCGCGGGCCAGGGAAGGCGCCAGAGTGACAGCATTCAAGGAAAAACGCATGCCGCTGATATCAACGCGCAGGGCCTGCGAGGAAACGCCCGAGAGGACCTTGACGATAAAACCGGAGGCGAGACCGAAAGCGACTGTCAAAAAAGCCAAAAAGCCCATGCCCATCCTCATGGACAGGGGAACCTCCCCTGCGCACTCGGCGTGACGGCTCCTGGGAAGAGCCAGGAAGGTAACGCCAAAGGCTTTGACAAAACAGGCAGCCGCCAGGCTGCCGGCCAAAGCGAACGCCGCGGCGCAAATCCCAAGGAAAAGCCCGGCGCCTCCCCTCAACTGAATGCTTCCCATAACAAACGCCTGCAATGTCAGCCATTCGCTGACAAAACCGCATAAGGGCGGCAACGCGGAAATGGCCATGGCCCCAACCAGAAAATAGGCGGCTGTCTGAGGCATTTTTTTGATCAAACCGCCCAGCTTCTCCATATCCCGGGTCCCCGTCGCTTTGTAAACACTGCCGGCCGCCATGAACAGGAGCCCTTTAAAAATGGCGTGGTTCACCAAATGATACAAGCCAGCCAGCAGGGCAAAAACCGCCAAAAACGGCATCTGAAGACTGAAAAAAAACATGGATAACCCCACGCCCATCAGGATAATCCCGATATTTTCAACACTGCAAAAAGCCAACAACCTCTTAATGTCATGCTCCATCAAAGCGTAAAGCACGCCCACAAGACAGGAAATGCCGGCCAGGACCACAACCAAGCCTCCCCACCAGGAAACCTGCGCTCCCAGGATGAAGATCACAAAACGGATAAGGCCATAGACGGCGGTCTTGATCATGACGCCCGACATAAGGCTTGAGATGGGGCTGGGGGCCTGAGGATGCGCGTAAGGCAGCCAGACATGCAAAGGCACGATACCGGCCTTAGTCCCGAAACCTGCCAGCAAAAGCAAAAAAACGGCATTTCTGTCGGAAGAAGGCATGAGAAGGCCGGCCTGTCTGAAATCCTGGAAATCGAAAGAACCCGCGTATCGATAAAAAATCAAAAAAGCGGCGACCAGAAAGGCCGTGCCGATATGCGTCATCACGGCGTAAATGATCCCCGCCTTCACCGATTTTTCATGCTCCGAATCAAAAACAACGAGAAAAAACGACACCAGGGACATGATTTCCCAGGCCACCAGAAAGAAAAAGGCGTTAGAGACGGTCACGACAAAAGCCATGGAGGCTATGAAGGCCGCCAACAGGGCCCAGAAAAGCAGTGTTTTTCTTGACGGGGTCCCCTGAAGATAACCCAGGGAATAGACGCAGACAGGAAGGGATATGACGGCGATGACGAACAGGAAGAACAACGACAGAGGATCAAGCAAAAACAACGGATGTAAAAAGCCCATCAAAGGAGAATATCTTTCTCTTGGGATAAGATTCTAAAGCTTCATTTCCCGAGGCTGTCGAGCACTGTGGCTGTTTTGTTAAGTTTTTTCCTTAAAAGTTCGGCGATCGGCCGCAGAACCTGAAAAATACCCTTGTCCTCAACAGCGTAAAAGATCACAGTCCCCTGCTGTCTGGCCCTGAGAATGCCCGCCTCGCGCAAAGCCAGCAAATGACGGGACAGGCTGGATTGAGGAATGCCCAGGGCGCGGACAAGCTCGCCGGCCTTGCGCTCGCCGTCCTTAAGCAATTCGATGACTTGCAGCCGCAGGGGATGCGCCAGGGTCTTCAGGAAATCCGATTTGATCTTATACGCGAGTTCTTCCATTTATTCCTTATTTCTCAATATTCGAATAAAGGATAATTATAGACCCAAGGCCCATTCTGTCAAGACAAAACCTTTAAAAAGAGGGCACAAAAAAGCCCTGAATCGAAGCGCGGGATTTCGCTCTCCATCAGGGCCTTTAAGGATGCCTGCGGCTATCGCGTCAGGTCTCCGACGCCTTCCTGGATATTTTCTCCGGTATTTTCGATATCACGGCCGGCTCCGCTGGTGGTTTCGCACCCTGCGACAAGGACCGCCAAAACCAGCAATACCATCAACTTTTTCGTCATGTTATCCTCCTTGAATACTTCATTGTTCCTCGGGCTTCACCGCGACAATAGGGCCGCAGGCAATCCTGTCCCCGGCTCCGCCTGCCGGATCCGTGATATAATCATCGGGCTGAGAATGGATAAGGATGGACGTTTGCGTATCACCCACAAGAGAAGCATCTTCCCCTTTTTCCAGGGACAATAACCCCGTCACAAACTCCTCTTCGACTGTTCCGTCCTCTCCAACCGTCACATTGGGAAGATCGCCGGCATGGGGCCCTTCCGAATTCAGGAATCCGTGCTTTCTTCCTGAAGGATTGAAATGTTCGCCTGCCGAGGAAAAATCAGGCGCTGAGCAAACATCCTTATCATGAATGTGCAGGGCATAGATCCCCGGCTCAAGGCCCTTAAGGCTCACTTGTACCTTCACGCCCGCGTCCGCTTTTGAAAATCGCGCCGTCCCGATATTCCTGCCCTGTCTGTTTAAGATCTGCGCTTCTGCCTGCGGTTCAGCGGCAAAAATCCGTGGCGCGGCCAACACTCCCATACCAAAAACGGCCATAAGAGCCGTCATCATTGCCTGTCTTTTTGACATTTTCCGCTCCTTTTTGCGTAAAAAGCAAGAAAACCGTGGACACATCTTGCCCTGTTTGCCACGCGAAGGCCATAGGCAAAATCCGCCTTTTTCTGGCCTTTTTCCATATTCTGCGTGTGCTTCCAGGCAAAAAAATAAAAGGCTTCAAAAGCAATGACCATTTCAGCCTTTACGTGATTTTTTATGCCTTAACCTGATTGATTGATTGATTGATTGATTGATTGAATCGCTTTTTTAAGCAGAGAAATCTTCACAGCAGTACCCTTGCCGGGTTCGCTCTCGATTTCTATTCTTCCTCCATGAAAATTGACGATCTGCCTGCAAACCGTCAATCCCAGGCCCGTGCCTTTGGCTTTTGTGCTGAAAAATGGGTCAAAGATCCGGTCCAAATTACTTTTTTCGATGCCGATCCCGTTATCTTTTATGATGGACTTCACCTGGCCATCGCTGATTTCGGCTGAGACGGTGATTTCGCCTCCGGTTTCCCCTACGGCGTCAAAGGCATTATTGAACACATTGTAGAAAACTTCTTTGATCTGGCCGGGGTCCGCGTACACTTCCAAATCTTCCAAGGCGCGCATATCTTTTTTTAATGATATTTTTTTCTTTTTCTGCTTCTGGACCAGCCCTAAACATTCTTCGATGACCTGTCGTAAATTGATACTTTCCCGCTGGGGAGGCCTGATCTTTGAATAGAACAAAAGATTATTGATGATCCGCTCGCCTTCGTCCAGTTTCTTCTGGATGTTGACAAGATGGCTGTCGCAACGGGAATCCTTGACCTTTCTCCTGATATTCATGGAAGCCATTCCGATGGCGGCCAGGGGATTGCGCAATTCATGGGCCACGGTGGAAGCCAGTGTCCCGATATCCGCCAGTCTTCTGGCCCCCTGAATCTCTTCCTGTGCCCTCAGCAGCTCTTCCTGCGCTTTCTTCTGTTTTGTCACATCGATTCCCATTTCCAAAATATACTTCTTGCCGTCTGAATCCTTGAAGAGAAAATCATGAATATCATAATGGCGGTCGTCAGGGCCCATCCAGCTCCATTGATGGGGAACGCCGGTTTTGAAGGGATTGTAGGTCTGGCAATTGTCGCAGGCCGAATCGCGCCGGAAAAGAGACTCGAAACATTTTTTCCCCTCAGTCACTTTGAATCGTTCACGAAAAAACTTATTCGCGAAAAAGATATGGTAATCCTCTGTCAGGAGAATAACATAGACAGGAAGCATTTCCAGGACATAAAAGAGCCTTTTGCGTTCCGCGTTGGAAGCCTCGCCCCTGGCCAATTCCCATTGGGCTGCCCTGATGGCCTCTTCCGCTTTTTTTCGTTCGGTGATATCCATCCCGTAGATGCGGACACGGTTTGTCTCTTTCATGAAATACAAGAACTGATAATACCATCTCTCCCCCGCCTGGACCTCCCGCTCGCAATGCCTCTGCCCTTTTTCCAGGAAAGACGCGATGATCTCCGGCCACTGCCACAGCCATGGATGGCTCCGGCCCTGTTTCTCCAAATCATCGAAAAGCTTTTCAGCCGCGGGATTGCTGAAAAAAACATGGCCTTCAAGATCCACTTCCACAACAGGCTGGGGGTTCAGCAAAGGAAAAGACGCCAACCTGATGAGTTCCTCTTCGTTACGCTTTTGGTTTGTAATATCAACCCCTGTTCCGGCTACATATTTTCGCGCCTCCGCGTCATAGATAAGAAACTTTGAGTTAAGCCAAAAAGCGGGCGAACCGTCCGCCAGACGGGATTTTTCAAGAACCTGGCGGGTTTTCCCATCCCTCAAAACTTCCAAATCGTTGCGTCGAAAGGCCTGCGCTACCTCCGGCCAGAGTTGAAAATCCGTCTTTCCCATCCAGTCTTTTGTCTTCATGCCGCAGCGTTCTTCATATCCCTTGCTCAAGTAAACATACCGGCCTTCCTCGTCCTTGATCCAGGCAGCGCCCGGGCTGTTATCCATGAAAGCGCGGAAGCGCTCCTCGCTTTCCCGCAGAGAACTCTCAATCTTTTTGAGATGGGTTATATCGTTGCCGACTGCCAGTATCTCGGCAAGGTTGCCGTCCTTGTCATACCGGGCTTTATTGGTCCAGGAAACCCAGACAAGGGATCCGTCCTTGCGCATGTTTTTGTGCACATTGGTCCTGTACTTGCCCGGCCGGTCTTTTATTTCTCTGGCCATGGACGCAAGATCTCTGCCCATATCGTCTTTTTGAGGAATGGTTGTGCCGATGACATTTTTTCCGATAAGCTCTGCGGCCGTATAACCAAAAAATTTCAGCCCATATTCATTCATATAGGTAATGTTGAGGTCCCTGTCCGTTGTCATGATAATGCTGGCGGAATTCTCGACCAGATCCTTGTATTTTTCTTCGCTTTTGCGCAGCGCTTGTTCAAGCCTCTGAAACGATTTTTCCAGCTTCTGCCCTATCGAAAGCTCGGATGTTCCCGGTTTTCTCAGCATCAAAAGAAGAAAAATAAGAATATAAAATTGGCCCAGCAACTGAGCCAGGCGGCCCGTCCAGGAAAAGGGGGAACCGATGCCGGAAAGACTGACAATGATAAGGCCTGCCCCTATCGACACGAGCCCTAAAAAATAATATTTCAGAAAACCATCGCGCCGCGCGATCAAGGCCAAGAACAGGCCGGCCTGGAGAAACAGGCAGACGGAGGCGGTTAAGACAACGGTTCTCGCGAAAGTGGCGGTGCCTTTAAGGAAAAACGGGGGAAAATATCCTTTCCAGGAAGCGAAAGCGAGAACGGCGATGATCGTAAGTGTCAGAGCGTGACTGAGTATCAGGAGCCTTTTTTTCTTCCATACAAAGTTTGAAAATGAATTGGCCATCAAGAAAGCGGCAGTCAGATGGAATAATCCCGCCAGACAAGTGATAAGATTGTGGGCGGTGACAGCCGCGTTAAGGTTATTGGATAAAACGAAGAGGCCGCCTAAAAAACAGGCAGAACCGAACGCGCAGGCGCCGCTTCCAAGCATCAGGAGGAATAAACGGCCGTTCGACAGAAACCCGGCGGCGGCCAGGAAACAGGTCGTGAGCGCGAAAACAAACAAGAGGGAATTCAATTGGGGCAGAAGCCATTTGGGCTCATAAACTTCCTGCGCGCGCAGAATATAAAGGATGGGGACCGTTACGATTAGAATAACAAGGGGTATCGCGGGAAGGAAACCAAAAAGTCTATTCTTGTCCTTTGCCAAAGACAAGACTTCACCTATCTTATGAAGCATTTGACTCCTGTCGCAGGGTAGTCTTTAAATTTTCTTTAATTTCATTTTTATGTACTTATCCACATCTTTTTGTAAAATGCGATATCCCCCGCGCCGGCCTTCCTGATAGGCCCTGAGCTTTTTTTGACGGATCAAAAGGCGGACAAATTCTTCGCTGACCCTTAATTTCCGGGCGACTTCTTTCGTAATAAGGATTTCCATAGGGACAAAGGGCTGATGTTTTAACAGAATTTGTTACAATCATACAGGTTTTATACGAATAACGATTGACCATTTTCCCCTTTTTATTGACCCGTTTCCCCCTAAGACCGCAACAAAAACCTCATCTCTCCTGGGCGATTGATTTTAAGAGCCAAAGATGGACAACCGTACCCTTCTTTTTCTCGCTTTCAATCTCTAGCCGGCCCCTGTGAAGGTCCACGATTTGCCTGCAGACAGACAGGCCCAGGCCCGTGCCTTTGGCTTTCGTTGAAAAAAATGGGTCGAAGATTTTTTCCAGCATATTCCTATCGATTCCGTCGCCGTTGTCCTTGACGATGAATTTCAAAAAAATTTCTTCAGAGAAACTTTGGATTGTAATCTGCCCCTGCCCTTCAGGGACCGCGTCTATGGCGTTATTCAATAAGTTCGAAAATAATTCTTTGATCTGAAGAGGATCGGCTTCAATCGCTTGATGTTGAGTGGTGGCCAGGTCTCTTTGGATGGCCAGTTTTTTCTTCGTCTGCTTCTGCGCCGCCTCGACGCATTCCTCCAAAAGAGCGTTGATGAAGATCTTTTCCAGATGAGGCGGCCGGAGCCTTGAATAAAACAGAAGGTTGTTGATGATCTTGTCGCTCTCCGTTATTTTTTTTTGGATATTCTCCAGATTCGGCGCCAGGTCCGGATTCTGCGCCTTGCGTCCGATATTGAGCGCGGCCAGGGAAATCGCGGCCAGGGGATTGCGCAGCTCGTGCGCGATGGTCGCGGCCAATGTCCCGATATCCGAAAGACGCTTGGCCCGCTCAACCTCCTGCTGCATTTGCAGGGCGCGCCGCGTCTTTTCCTCCACCAGCGCTTCCAAAACAGTATTGTCCCTTTTCAAAACCTCCTCAGCCTGTTTACGCTCCGTTATGTCTCTTAAAAAAATGATATTCGCCTTCTCCGTCTGCCACCAGGATTCCACCACCCTGATCTCGGCGAACTTGGTCTTCCCGGAACGGAAGGCCACATTGACCTCCGCGCTTTCCCGATTGACCAGCGGAATACCGAGAATCTCACCGACATATTCCCGGGCTGGGCGTCCGGAAATAGACTGAAGCGTTGAATTCACAAAAAGCACTTTTCCTTTTTTATCCATGACGATGACCCCGTCCGGGTTCTTGTCGATGAGCTCCTGAAAAGAGGCGTTGGACAATTCGAAGGCATTCCTGAGTTTCTTGATATAAAGGAGAAAAACCGTCAATATCCATCCGGCTGTTAATCCCATAAGGCGGTTATATACGACGATGGGCTGGGGAAGAAGATAGGGCAGGCTGTTGAACAAGGCCGTCAAAAGATAAATGTTGGTCAAAAGCGTGTTGATGACGGTAAAAAAAACGCCCATCTTCAGAGATAGCGATATGGGAATGATATAAAACATCCAAACGATCGGCCCGGAAGGTGTTTTGAAATCCCACACAAAAATAAGGATCGCAACCAGCTGGCTGATCATGAAAAATAAGGCATCCTCTCCTCTCTTGTTTTCCGTATTCATATTGTCTTGCCCGATGATGCCCTCCTTGACGTTTTTAATCTTCAAACTTCTCTCCCAGATTTATTCCTCCTTTGCAGATCTCATACTGATAGATATCCTTGTCATGGACGCTGCCTCTTAATTTCAGCACGGTGAGCATTTTTTTGATTTTTTGCCCTCTCTCCACATAAAGAAGCAGAATAATCCCGTCCGTCACAGAACTCAATCTCATCGCGCTTGTCTCAAAAGCGCCCAGGAGCTGTCCCTTGGCGGCCCCGAAATTGCCCGCGGAAAGATAATTGAAATAGGAGGTGATGCCTCTTGATTTCAGAAAGGCCGTCATTTGAAGCAAGAACTGCCGGACTTGTTCTTCGTTCATGGTCCCTGACATCAGGCTTGAAATGGAATCAAAAACGAGACGCTTGGCGCCGATGGCGTTGACGGCGTTGACGATCTGATATAATAATTTATCATTACTGACATCGATCAGGGAGGTAGTGATGAATTTAAGCTTTCCCTCTTTTTCGTATTTCCCGAAATCCCAGCCATGCCCCATGGCGGTCTTTTCGACCTGAAGCACCGGCTCTTCCAGGCAGACATAAATCCCGCTCTCCCCCCGCTCAATCCCTTCCCTGATAAATTGCATTCCCAAGGTTGTTTTGCCTGTACCGGTATTACCCGAAATCAGGATATTATGCCCCTGGGGGACCCCTCCCCCCGTGATCTCATCCAATTTCCGGATTCCCGTGCTTTTCCTGATCTTAAAACTGGTTTTCTTGCTGATCAAATGAGCGGGGATTTTGGGATAAACAATAAAGCCATGGTCTGCAATTTCAAATTCGACGTATCCGCTGCGGAAAGAAGTCCCTCTCAATTTTCTCACGAATAGATTCCTGATCAATTGCTGCTGGCCCTGCCTGAGCTCAAGCTCTATGACCCCGTCCATGACAAATTCCTCGATTCCATAAAAAGATTCATTCGACTTGTCCCTGCGGACTTCCATACTGATCATACTTGTGACATCCATCTCTTTTAACGCCTCTTCGATCAGGTAAAGGACCCTTCGCACACTGTCCTTATTGGCGAAACGGGCGAAAAGCGCGTTGATATTATCAATGGCCACTCTCTGCGCCTTGACCTTTTTGACCGCGTATCTGATGCGCTCTACCAACGGAGATACGTCAAATTCACTGCCGATTTCTGTGAGCATTTCTTTGGAAGCGGTTACGTCTACAAAGGCGAGCTTATGGCTTTTTATGAGAGTAGCGAAATTCCATCCAAATATCGCCACATTTAGGTTAATATCTTGCGGTTTCTCCTCAAATGTCACAAAGACGGCGTTTTGATTAAAAAGAGTAATGCCTCTGTAAATAAATTCATTAAGAAGGACTGTTTTGCCCGTGCCTGTCTCTCCTGTAACCAAAACAGAACGTCCCTTTGGGATTCCCCCTATCAAGACTTCATCCAGCCCCGCTATTCCCGTGGGAAACTTTTCCAGAGTTTTCATCTCGCCTCCTGGCCGCCCTCCGGCCCATCGAAAAACAAACCCAGACCAACGAGGACTTTCTCCTTATCCGACAAATCCCCCATGACTTTTCGGACAGGGAGAGGATATTCCTTAATGACTGTCGGAGTGGCCAGAATCCTGTCTTCCTCGGCCAGATCCGGATTCTTCAGCACATCAATAATCTTGATCTCATAATCGGTAAAATCGGGCGGGAAAATATTTTTCAATTCTTTTATTAAAACCTGTGTGTAAGACGACTGCCCCATGACATACATCTTCAAGATATATTTTTTTGTTCTAGCAGCCACGTTTCGCCCCGCTGATTTTCAGTGTAAAAAAAATCCTGTCTCTTTACATAAACAGGATCCTGGGAAAAAATAATATCCAACACCTCTTGTTTTGAGGGTTTCTCTTTTTTTAAAAACAAGTCCAAGGCGACTGTTTAGCTTTTAAGACATGCCCTTGCTACTGAAGAAGGCTGTCGCGTTTGACCTGATCCACGCGGATATCGTATTCCGTCTGGTTCATCTGGCCCTCGGCAAGCTCTTTATCCAGCCTGTCTTTCTGTCGCTTGGCATTGATCTCGTATCCCGCCCCGGTCCCCACCACCCCTGCTCCCGTTCCGCCCCAGAACTGCGGACTGCAACCCACCAGCATGGCGGCCAAAAACAAAATCATGAGACCTTCTAATTTTTTCATATCTCCTCCTCGTGTTTCTTTTGACAAAAATACAGCGGCCCTATTTTTTAATACGGGATTCGATCTTTTTCATGAGATCATAAGCCCGGTAATCTTCCCCAAATGTGCCCACCCCGATATTGGTATCCGTATAACCGGGGGTAATGCTGCGCATGATGATGCGGATCGGCGTGCCGTTCGGGTATTTCGAATAGATCTTCACCATTTCCGCTGATGTCGACCTTTTCACCACAGGCAGATCTTCGGCCTCCAGGGTGTCAAAAGCGGCCTGGGAAACGCTGTCTAAGGAAGCCTGGAACCGCGTGCCCGACTTGCCTCCCAGCATGGCTGTGGCGCAACCAGCCACGGAAATCAAAAAAACGGCGCAAAACAATAAAGCGACAGATTTTTTCATGACAGCCTCCTTAACCTGTTGTTTTATCAAGGTCCCTTTGAAACACAAACTATCATGATGGGGAAATTCGGCAATGAGCGGTTTCCTGCAATCTTTGATGTTATTCTCCCTCTCTTGCCGGGTTGAAGACCTAAAAAAACCGCTGCTTTTTAAAAAAAGCAGCGGTTTGCCCCGCGCCGGAATCCGGATTTTTAAAAACTCACCCCGCCGCCTCGACCGTGCGGGCCATCGCTAAATCCCCTGTTTTCGGAAAAATCAGAAAAAATGCCAGGGCGTAACAGACAAAACCCGCGGTCAAAGTCCACTGGAATCCGAAATATATCAACAGGGTGGCGGCGATGGCCGAGCCGCAGACCGAAGCGAAACCGTTGATTCCCCAATACATGACCAGCGAAGGGGCGTTCGGCAACGCGGCCCGTTTCAAACCGGCAGGGAAAGGCATTCCCATGAATAACCCCGTCCCCACCACCATCCCGGCAGCGAGAGCGATCTTGACAAACATCGGGCTTGCGTTGAAGACGCGCGCCCAGAAAGGCAGCAAATACGTCAACGCGCCGAGCAGCGCCAAAAACGGCACGAATATCGCGGCCATCCTTTTTTTGCCCTCCGCGTGCCTGGCCAAAAAGCTTCCCACTCCGCTTGAAAAAAGCAGGGCGAACAAAACGACGGTTAATCCATAAATGGGGTGCCCTAGAAAAATACCCAGCCGCTGCATCAGGGCGATCTCCACCAGCATGAAGCCCAGGCCCAGGAGGAAAAAATAAAAAGCCCAGCGCCGGGATACCTTCCCGGCCCTCCCGCCTTTCCAGTGGAAAACAAGGGGCGCGACAATAAAAAACAACCCGAAGCCGCCAATCACAAAAAGCAGTTTTCTCAAAACAACGACCCCCTGGTCGCCGGGGTTTCGGGAAAAGAAATCCTGAATTTTTGAAAAATGGAAATAAAAAGGTTTATTGTCCGTGGGGGCGGTGATGTCGAAAGGAAAAGCTTTCCCCAGGCCGGATTCAGGGCTCTCCAGAACTTTTAAGAAATAAGGGTCGGCGCTGACCGTTGAGGAAAAAACGATCTCAAAGCCCAGCTCGGAGGTGATCGCCTGCAGGCGGGCGAGCTCCTGTGGCGTAAAAGGAGAACGGCTCACCAAGATGGTTCCTATCCCGTCGGTCTCATCGACGAAATTCCTCTGGCGGACCAGGACAATGTGCTCTCTTGGCTCCGTGACGCCGATCGACCGCAGGGAAGCCCTTGCCAGGGCGAGAAAACGATACATCATGTAAGGCTTCCGGGAAAAATAAAAGTGAGAAAAAGTCAGGATCCCGTTGTCTTTCAGGCGGCCCAAAAACGTCTCCCAGGCTTCCGTGGTATAGAGGCCGTTTTCCATAAGGGCGAAAGCCCCGTTAAAAGCGGAAGCGAAAGAATCCACCAAAGAAGACTGGATGATATTGAATTGATCGCGGGATTTTGAGATGAAACTGCGGCCTTCATCGACAGCGAAATGGATCTGGGGATAGTTCAGGATGGAGCCAGAGAAAAATTTAAATTTATGAAAAGCCACATCATTGATGTCCTTGTTGATCTCAACGCCCGTGACCTTCCTGGCGCCGAATAAAACAGCCGTCAGAAGGTCCCTGCCGCCTCCTGAGCCCAGCACGACGACATCCTCAGGAGGACGCACATAATACGCGATGGCCGTCACATCCATTTTGAGATAATCGATGTCCGAGAGGTCCTGAAAGTTTATCAATGCCGTCCCGGCATCATATTCGATCTGAAGCATCAACTCTTCGGTCTTTAACTGGATTGAGGTGATCTTTGGGCTGTAACCCCATCCGCTCGGAAGCTTTCCGGCTGGCCTGTTTACCGACACAGTGGAAAAGTAATTCCAGGTTTCATAAAGGTTCGCGGACTCCCTCAGATTGTCCTTGACCCAAAGGGGCCTGATCTTCTGCGCGGAAACATTCCACCAGGACAAAAACACCAATAAACACATCGTCCCGGCAAAAAGCCGTTTGACGGCCCTGCCGGGACGGAAATAACACAAAAAGCAGCAGGCCGACAAAACCCCGAGACAGGCGATCACAAAAAGCGCGGAAACGCCGTTTTTAAAAGTGTTGAGCAGGAAGATGACTCCGAGACAGCCGGAAGCGGAGCCGATCAGATTGGAGGCGTAAACATGGTGGATTTCTCCGGAAAATCTTGTGAATGCCAGAGACAGGACGATGCCGAACGCGACAAAAGGCACAGACAGCAAAATATACAAAACAGGCATGGTGAGATCACCGATACCCCAGAGATGAAGAACGGCCGGCAGCCAGAACAAGGCAACAAAGCTCCCCGCCGTAAAGACAGAAGCGATATAGGCGTAGAGGGCGATATGGCGATAGGTGAAATCGGGAAGAAAATAACGCGGCAGGAAATACACAAGCAGGGCGCCGAGTGTCATGCCGAACAGGACCACCGACACCACGAAAAAGGCGAAATGATAATAGAAGACAACGCTCAAAAACCGCGTCAGCAGGATCTCGGAAGCCAATAAAGCGAAGCCGATGAAAAAAATGCCGAGATAAAATAAAAAACGGGAGGAACCATCCAGGCGTATATTCTTTATGGACATGGCGCAAATCATATCATAAATGCGGCCTGCTGTCATGCCCTAAGAAACAAGGCCATGCCCTCCCCAGATGCCGGTGGAAGCCTTAAAATAACCTCACACGCCGGCCTTTCTAGAAATTTTCGGCCAGGACCTCATAATAACTCTGAGGATGCCTGCACGCCGGGCATTGCTGGGGGGCCTGGGCCCCTTCAAAAACATACCCGCAATTGATACAATGCCATTTGACGGCGGCCTTCTTTTTGAACACTTCGCCGCCGATAATATTGTTGATCAGAGACCGGTATCGTGATTCATGGAATTTCTCGACCTTGGCGATCTGCTCGAAAGACCGCGCGACCTCAGAAAACCCCTCTTCATCGGCGATTTTGGCGAAATCCGAATAAAGAACGGTCCATTCCAGGTTCTCTCCGGCCGCCGCCTCTTCAAGGTTTCCGCGGGTATCTTTGATCATCCCCGCCGGATAAGACGCGGTGATCTCCGCGTCTCCGCCTTCTAAATACTTAAAAAACACTTTGGCGTGTTCTTTTTCGTTTTCCGCTGTTTCGGCGAAAATACGGGCAATCTGCTCATAACCCTCTTTCTTGGCGGCGCTGGAAAAATACGTATATCTGTTCCTGGCCTGCGACTCTCCGGCAAAGGCCGCCAAAAGATTCTTCTCCGTCCTGGTTCCCCTGATAGACTTACCCATGAAATGCCTCCCTTGGTCTATTATCCATTTTTTTGTTTCGATGAAAACATCTTAAGGCTTTAACAAAAACGCCGCGTCCTGAATTCATCCGGATACTCATTCTTCTTTTCTCGCGGATTTCGGCAGAAGAACGGTCACCGAAATCCCTTGGCCGGGACTGCTTTTGATATCGATCGAGCCCTTGTGAACGTCCGTAATCTGCCGGCAAATGCTTAACCCCAGGCCGGTCCCCTTTGCCTTTGTCGTAAAGAACGGATTAAAGACTTTCTTGAGATCGTTTTTGCCTATGCCCGGCCCATTATCGGCAATCGTGACCCCGATCATCGTCCCTTTGAAAAAGATTCGCGCCTGTATCTTCCCCCGGCCGGGCAAAACGGCGTCATAGGCATTGTTTAAAATATTGGAAAAGATCTCTTTCATCTGAAAAGGGTCCGCTTCGATCATCGATGTCCCCGCCGCCTCGAACATCTTAATGGTGACGTTCTTTTCATCCTGCTTCTTCATCTCGTCGATACAATCCTTGAGGATATCACGAAGGTCCACTTTCTCATAATGCGGCGGTTTCAACTTGGAATAAAACAACAGATTGCTGATGATCTGCTCGCTCTCCGAGATTTTCTTGTGGATATTGCGAAAACTCTGTTCCAGCTGCGGATTGACGGTTTTCCTTTTGATGTTTTCCGTGGCAACAGCGATGGCAGACAGGGGATTTCGCAATTCATGCGCCACAGTCGAGGCCAGGGCGCCGATATCAGAGAGGCGCTCCGCCCTTTCCAGCTTCATCTGCAAGTCCGATAGCTCCCTGGATTTTTCCTTATCCCTCCTCAAAGCTTCCTCCACCCGCTTGTGTTCGGTGATATCCTCGATCGCCAGCAGGATCATGGGTTTGGTATGACCGTTTAAGTCCAATTGAAAGCCGTTGAGCCGAAATATCCTTTCTCCCGCCTCCATCTCAAAATTCTCAAACGATTTTTTCTTAGGCAAAACGTCTTCCAGCAGTTTCCGCAATCCCGCGGAATCCCAGCCCGCCACATCATAAAAAAGCTTACTTATAATATCAGGGGCCTGAAACTTGAACACGCGAAGAAAGGCTTTATTGACGGAATGGACATGCAGATCGTTGCTCAAAACCAAAAGCGGCTGGCGCGTGGTTTCGATGATCGCCTTGGCATAATTCAGGGTGTCCTTGAGCTCATCCTGAATGCGCTTGATTTCATTGATATCGATCATCGAAACGACCGCGCCGTCGATCTTGTTATCCAAAGTCCTGTAAGGCCGGATACGCATCGAATACCACCGGCCCTCCCGGTCCCTGACCTCCAACTCCCTGGGGATCATACTCTCGACCACGCCCAGGATCGCCTCCTCCAGATTGGGGATATCGATGTTGAGCTTGATATCGCCAAGGGGGCGTCCCACGTCGGTGGGGATCAGATTCATGACCGTCCTTGCCAGAGGGGTAAAGCGGGTGATGCGAAGGTTGTTGCTGACAATGATCAGCGGAATATTAATACTGGATAAAACATTCGAAAGATCACTGTTGAGTTGCAATAACTCCGCGTTTTTATCCTGCAATTCCTCATTCAGGGTCAATAACTCTTCATTGGTGGACTGAAGCTCCTCCTTGGAGGTCTCAAGCTCCTCATTCATGCTCTGCAGTTCTTCATTGCTGGACTGGATTTCTTCATTGGCCGCCTTCAGCTCTTCGTTAACGGTGTCCTTTTCCTCAATAATGGCGTTTAAGTTCTTTTTTATAAGGGCGAGCTCTTTCTCAAGCTGAAAGATATTTCTTGCCCTGTTCTTTGTCTGTTTCTCTTCTCTTGTTCCGCCCTCCCGAGCCGCGTGATCTTCTTTTTTGGCTAAAGGGAGATGTTTTTTCGTTTTTCGCATGCCGGCCGCCTTTGGGACCGATTTCATCCCGGGTTGTGAGGATTCCGGACCCATCCAGGGAATACGGGCATAGGGGGCCGTCCTGCGGGTCAGGGTCGCATTTTTAGAATAAATTTTATATCTTTTATCGATGACTTTGAACAGATCAGGCTGGACAGACACGGATTCAGAAGTCCCAAGAACAAGGAACCCCCGCGGTTTCAGGGCGTAATGCAGCGTTGAGAGCACTTTTTTTTGCAGAAACACGTCCAGATAGATCAGGACATTGCGGCAGCTGACAATATCCATATTTGACAAAGGGGGATCATTCGTCAAATTCTGCCTGGCGAACACGCACCTGTCGCGGATAGATCTCGCGATCCTGTACCCTTTTTCCGTTTTCACGAAAAAACGCCGCAAACGCTCGCCTCCAAGTCGGCCGATAACATCCTCTTTGAAAACCCCGGCGCGGGCTTTTTCAATAAGAGGTTCGCTCAAGTCCGTCCCGAAGATCAAAAAAGCCTGCTTGATCCTGCTTTTTTCAAAAAACTCATCCAGGGCCATGGCCATGGAGTAAACCTCCTGTCCGCTCGAACAGGCAGGCACCCAAATCCTCAGCGTGCTTTTTGGATCACGCCCTTCCATAAGAGCCGGAAATATCTTTTCTTTAAGAACCAGGAAAGCTTTTGGATCGCGGAAAAATTCCGTAACAGGGATCAGGATATCCCTGTAGAGATATTGAGCCTCAGAGGGATTTTTTAATAGATGAGCGTGATAGGCCCTCAGCGATTTCAGGCCCAAAAGAGATTTTCTTCGCAGAATACGGCGGCAAAGCGTTGTGCGTTTATAATGGATAAAATCGACCCGGGTGGCGTCCCGCAGAAAGCCGAGAATATCCTCCAAAACCTCTTCTTCCGAAGGGCATTCCCATTTTCCGCCGGGAACCCCTTCCGTCTCGCCTTTGCTCAATTTGATGAGTTTTTCAGCCATCAACTCCGGAGCTAAAACAAAATCGACGGAACCGCCGGCCAGGGCGCTGGAAGGCATTCCATAGTATTTCGACGTCTCTTCGTTCTGGGCAAAGGTCGCGCCGCCCTTCTCCTTGACGGCCCTGATACCCCGGGTCCCGTCCGAGCCCGTTCCGGACAAAATTATGCCGATGGCATATTTTCCCTGATCCCTTGCCAGGGAGGTCAGAAAAAAATCCACGGGCAGATATTTTCCCGTCTTGTCTTTGGTCCTGGCCGTGATCTTCAGCTTCCCGCCGGAAATGCCCATATAGGAATTCGGGGGAATGACATAGACATGCCCAGGTTCCACCGCGCTGTTATTCTTCGCCTGTCTGACGGGTAACGCGGTCTGCCGGGTAAGGATCTCCGAGAGGATGCTCTTGTGCCTGGGTTCCAGGTGCTGGATCAGCACGAATGCCATGCGGATATCTTTCGGCAGATGCTTCAACAGATCCGACAAAGCCTCTAACCCCCCTGCCGATGCCCCCACACCCGCAATAAAAAAATTTTTCTTCATGTCTTTTTCCCTGCAAGAACCCTTCGAATTGGGCGCGTATTTCGGATTCACCTCATTATACTTAAAATATCCGTTGAAAAAGGAAATTCTCCTTAAACAGCGCCATCAACCTTTAAAAAAGGCTTGTCAAGACAGGAAAAGGCCATGGTTTTAGCAGCAACCATGGCCTTTTCCTGTTCGCACTGACGAACGATAGCTGAATGGCGGTTAATTAACGCCCGCTATCTTTTTTCTTTGAATAACACTCTTTGCAGAAAATCGGACGGTCGCCGCTCGGCTTGAAAGGAACTTCGCATTCTTTCTTGCATTCCGCGCAAACCGCCTTGTGCATTTCCCTCGGACGCCTGTCGTACCCGCCACCACCCTGAAAACCCATGACCTACTCCTCTGTTTTGGGAGCTCTCTTTAAGCGCCCAGTTGATATGAAAACAAAACCGGCTTTACCCCCGGTCTTTGCGTTTGAAATAAAAGGGAGCTTTCTTTTTATGGCTGAACCCCCGGCTTTCTCCTCCGTGCGGCTTATCGAAACGGCGTTCATGGCCGAAATCTTCGCGGGGATGATCATAGGACTTTTTCTTGTAGCCGAACCCGCGGTTTTCGCCGCCCTGCGGTTTCTCATAATTGCGGCCCTGTCCGGGTCCTCTTTCCCTGTAACCTTCGCGCCCCTCTGCCTTGCCGTGCCTGGCCGGCCGGTCGAAGGGCCGATAAGGCTTTGAAAAATATTTTTCCCTGGAAGGCTCTGCCTGGGACTGATTGATCAGGATATCGATCTTCTTCTCAAGAAAAGTCAACTGTTGCTGTATTTTTCTTATTAAGGCCGCCACATCCGGTTCGCCATGCGGTGAACCCGGAGAATTTTCCTGTTTTGATTCTTCTTCCATTGTCCCCTTCTTTCTTTGCGTTCGCAGATCATGACCCGGACAGACGACTCCCCGGGCCTTAGGCTTCCATTATAATCGAATTCAGCCGGCAAACAAGACAAATCGCTCAAAGGATATTTTTCTCAACAAATGCCTTGGCTTTCCCAAAGCCTCCTGAATTATTCCTGGCCCAGGGCCTTGAGGTATTTATAGTAGTCGCTGTCGGTGGTCAGGATCATCGTGGAATTCGCGTCAATCGTGTCCCTGTAGGTTTCCAGGGTCTTGAGAAACAAATAAAACCCGGGGTTCTGCTCATAGGATGCCGCGTAGATATTGATCGCTTCGGCATCGGCCTTGCCCACAATGGCCTGCGCCTGCCGGTAGGCCTCCGAGGTGATCAGCTTCAATTCCTTGCCGATCTGGCCCTCTATCTCGGCCGACTTTCCAAACCCTTCCGAACGGTATTTTTCAGCCGCGCGTTTTCTCTCGGCGATCATCCTGTCATAGACCTTATTGCGGACCTCCTCCACATAATTGATCCTTTTGATCCGCACATCCAGGACTTCGATCCCGTATTGAGGGGCGAGGATTTTCGCCTTTTCCAGGATCGCGCGCGTCAATTGCTGCCTTCCGACATCGATGCGCTCAAGCGCCTCTTCGCTGACAATCGCGTCCTCTCCCAGGTCCCTGCTCTCCAATATGCGGTTGGAATCCCGGACAGCCTCCACCAATAACTTTCCTGTCACCGCGTCCCGGGTGGCCGAATTGATGATATCGTTGAGCTTGCCGCTGGCGCTCAATTCGCTTCCCATGGACTGCAGGAATTTCAGGGCATCGACGATCTTCCAGCGGGCCGTTGTGTCGACCCAGATATACTTTTTGTCTTTGGTCGGGATCTGGTTCGGTTCCCCATCCCACTCCAAAAGCCTCTTCTCGAAATAATGCGCCTGCTGGATAAAAGGGGTTTTCAAATGCAATCCGGCGGCTGTGATGGGCTTTCCCACCGGCCTGCCGAACTGGGTGATAACGACCTGCTTTGTTTCATCGATGACAAATAATGCCCCGCTGGCAAAGGCGAGAAAAACAATGATCGCCAGAAAAGAGACAAGACCCAAAAGGACGCCTAACCGGTTTTTTTTCATCACTTGACCTCTCCCTTCTTGCCCAAATCCAGCAACGGCAACAACGAAGATTGCCTCGGGTCAATAATATATTTCTCTTTGGCCTTGGGCAGGACCTCGGCCAGTGTTTCAAGATAAAGCCTCTTGCGGGTGATGTCCGGAGCCTTCTTGTATTCGCTTAAGGTGACCAGGAATCTTTCCGATTCCCCCCTGGCCCTGTTGATCTTGTCAAGGCTGTATCCTTCGGCCTGCCGGATCGTCCTCTCGGCCTCGCCCTTGGCCCTTGGGATGGCCTTGTTATAGGCCTCCCAGGCCTGATTGATCATCTTTTCCTTTTCCTGTTTCGCCTCATTGACTTCGTTAAAAGCGGGCTTGACCTTGTCCGGTGGGTTCACATCCAGCAATTTCACCGTTATGATCTGGACCCCGACCTCGTAATCATCCAGGATCCTCTGCATTTCCACCTGGGCCAGGCCGTCGATTTCTTCCCTTTTGATGGTGAGCACCTCATCCACGCTGTAATCGCCGACCAGCCGGCGCATGACGATTTCCGCGACGTCCCTGATGACGCTCAAAGGATTGCGGACGACAAAAAGGAGCTTGAAAGGGTCCTGGATCTTGTATTGCACGATCCAGCGGACATCCAGGATATTCAAGTCCCCTGTCAGCATGAGCGACTGCTCCATATCCGTGCCGTAAAAACGTCTTTCCTGGACGTCCGCGCGCGCGCTTCTTACGCCGAACTCTTCCTTGAATATCCTTTGCACCTTGATCGGCGTGACCCTGTCGATACCGAAAGGAAACTTCGTGTGCAGGCCCGGGTCGCTCAAGCCCAGATATTTTCCAAATCTCTGGATCACTCCCACTTCATCCGGACCGATGGAATAAATGGACCCTCCCAGACCTATCAGGACAAACAGGACAATGATGATCCAGGGAATGAATTTTCCGGAATCGAGGAATTTCTGCTTGCCCGCGTCGATGATTTCATCGGGAGTGGGGGTATTCTGCCATTCCATAAGGCGCTCCTTTCCGAAGTTAGAAACGCTAAAAATAAAACCGCCATCTCAAAATAAACAGATGGCGGCCCGACCATCAAAAGCCTTCAGGAGAACCTCCTCCTGAACCCGTATGAACAGTTCCTGATAAGACCTAGTCTAATCATATTGCGCCCAATGTCAACAGGAATCGGTTTAATCGCGGGGGGATCATAATAAAAGCCCTTAAACCTAAAAAAGGTTAAGGGCTTTTATTGTTTTGTTTTTCAAATAATCTAAAAAAGGCTACCCGCAGCAACCCGTCTTTTTCGCGCCGCCGGCCATGCCGGAAACCATTCCTGTGATGATCAACAGGGCCACAGCGATAAAAATAACGGCATTGTCTCTCCAGGGCCACACATCAAAGGCCGCGCCCAAAAGCAGGATCATGGCCGCTCCCCTGAGAACCGTACTGACAGCACAGCTCGTCTTTGCCAACACGCCCTCCTTTTTAAACGACCCCTTGAGCGATCATCGCGTCCGCGACTTTCACGAACCCGGCGATATTGGCGCCTTTGACGTAATCGATATGGCTGCCTTCTTTGCCGTAACGGACACAGTTTTCATGGATCGCGATCATGATATCGTGAAGCCTCTTTTCGACCTCTTCCCGCGTCCAGCTCAGCCGCATGCTGTTCTGAGTCATTTCCAGCCCGGAGGTGGCGACACCGCCGGCATTCGCGGCCTTGCCCGGAGCGTAGAGGATCCTGGCTTTTTGAAAGACATTGATCCCTTCCGGGGTCGTGGGCATATTGGCGCCTTCGCCGACAGCCATACAGCCGTTCTTGACGAGCGTTTTGGCGTCTTCCTCGGAAATCTCATTCTGCGTCGCCGAAGGGAAGGCGATATCGCACTTGACCTGCCACGGCCTCTTCTTATCAAAATATTCGCAGTTGAATTCCTTGGCGCATTCCTTGATTCTTCCCCGACGGACATTTTTGAGGTCCAGGACGCATTTCAATTCCTTGTGGTCAATCCCGTCCTTGTCATAGATAAAACCGTCGGAATCAGAAAGCGTCACGACCTTGGCCCCTAACTGCAATAATTTCTCTACCGTATACTGGGCGACGTTGCCGGAACCGGAGACAGCGCACACCTTGCCTTTGAGGGATTCCCCTTTCGTCTTCAACATCTCCTCGACAAAAAAGACGCAGCCGTAACCGGTGGCTTCCGGGCGTATCAAACTGCCGCCCCAGCACAATCCCTTGCCGGTCAAAACGCCCGTGAATTCATTCCTGAGCCGCTTGTACTGGCCGAACAGATAGCCGATTTCCCGGCCCCCCACGCCGATATCGCCGGCAGGAACGTCCGTATCCGGGCCGATATGCCTGAAAAGCTCATTCATGAAACTCTGGCAAAACCTCATCACCTCGTTATCAGACTTTCCCTTGGGATCAAAATCAGAACCGCCTTTGCCGCCGCCCATGGGAAGCGTTGTCAGGCTGTTTTTGAGGACCTGTTCGAACGCCAGAAACTTCAGGATGCTGAGATTGACGCTCGGATGAAACCTTAAACCGCCCTTATAGGGGCCGATGGCGCTGTTCATCTCGATGCGATAACCCCTGTTGACCTGGATTTCCCCTTTATCGTCAACCCAGGGAACGCGAAACATGATCAGCCTCTCCGGCTCAACCATCCGTTCCATGATCTTGGCGTCTTGATATCTGGGATTCTTTTCAATAAAAGGAGACAGCGAATCCACAACCTCCCTTACAGCCTGATGAAATTCCGGTTCCCCGGGGTTCTTGCTGATGACCTTATCAATGATGCCTTCAGTTCTCTTTGCCATCATCTCTCCTTTTTTTCAGACGCCTGCCTTGTCCAGGTAATCCAAAATAGCCTTGGCCGCTTTTTTCGCCATCCCCATCGCTTCGATGACCGTCCCTTCGCCTCCCACAATATCGCCTCCCGCGAAAACCCCCTGGATAGAGGTTTCCATGGTTTCATGATTGACGATGACATCGCCGTATTTATCCGTTTCAAGGCGCGGGGTAACGCTGGTCAGGATCTTATTGGCCCCCAGCCCAATGGCGATGATCGCCTGGTCGCAATCGACCTCAAAAGAACTGCCTTCAATGACCACAGGCCTGCGCCGGCCGCTGGAATCCGGTTCCCCCAGCTCGCAGCGCGAAGCGCGCATTTTCCTGACAAAACCTTTGTCATCGCCGCGGAACCCTTCCGGCTTGGACAAAAGGACAAATTTAACGCCCTCCTCCTTGGCATGCTCTATCTCGAGCCTGCGGGCCGGCATTTCTATCTCTGTGCGCCTGTAGAAAACCGACGTGTCGGGAGCGATCCCGTTCATATGCTGCAGCCTGATGGCGACGCGCGCGGCGTCCATCGCGGTGTTGCCTCCGCCGATAACCACGATATGCCGTCCGATATTGACAGGCGTATGGCTGGCGGGGAATTCATGCGCGGCCATGAGGTTGACCCGGGTCAAAAATTCATTCGCGGAATAAATGTTGCACAGATTCTCACCCTCAATGCCCATAAAAGAAGGAATCCCCGCGCCCAGGCCCAGAAAAACAGCCTTGAATCCCTCGGCCAGAAGCTCATCAACGCTCTTGACCTGGCCGATCAGATGATTCGTCCTGATCTCAACCCCCAGCTCTTTCAGCGAACCGATCTCGAAATCGAGGATATTCCTGGGAAGCCTGAAAGAAGGAATGCCGTAACGCAAGACCCCGCCGGTTTTGTGCAGCCCCTCAAACACCACCACCTGGATGCCGCGCCTTGCCAGCTCTCCGGCGCAGCAGAGGCCGGCCGGGCCTGCTCCGACAACAGCGACTCTCACGCGCGAGCGCCTGTTTTCGGCGGCCGCTTTCCCCTGGAGTTTTTTCCGGGCTCCGTAATCCCCGATAAACCTCTCCAGAAAATGAATACCGATGGCCTCCTTCGAGGCGAACGGTTCCCCTTTTTTCGAAAAAACGCAGGCCTTGCGGCACTGATATTCCGCGGGACACACCCTTCCACAGATGGAAGGAAAGTTATTCTTCTGGCGGATCGTGAAATAAGCCCCCTCATAGTCCTTTTTCATGATCTGGCCGATAAACGTCTTGATGTCGATGCCGACAGGACACCCTGAAACGCATTTGGGGTCCTTGCATTGAATACAGCGCGCGGCCTCCTGCAGCACTTCCTCCTCGCAAAAGCCCTCCACGACCTCTTCAAAGCCCTTGACCCTGACAGCGCTGTCCTTTTCCTTGATCTTAACGGGTTCTTTTCTCATTATCTTCCCAGTTGTTCGCTGTGATGGCGGCAGATGTGTTTTTCTTTTTCGGCATAAATGCTATTGCGTTTGACGAGCTCATCCCAGTCCACCTGGCCGGCGTCGAATTCGGGCCCGTCGACACAGCTGAACTTCACTTCTTTGCCCACGCTGACCCTGCAGCAACCGCACATGCCTGTGCCGTCCACCATGATCGCGTTAAGCGAAACAAGGGTCGGCACCTCGAAAGGTTTGGTCACAACAGAAACAGCCCTCATCATGGGGATGGGGCCTACGGCGTAAACAAGGTCATATTTTGTTTTTTCAAGAAGCTCTTTGAGCGCTTCGGTCACGAAACCCTTTCGGCCGTAAGAACCGTCATCCGTCATGACAACGAACTCGTCCGAAACGGCTTTGAGTTCCTGCTCGAGAATCAAAAGCTCTTTCGCGCGGGCGCCGATGATGGCCGTCACATGGTTGCCGGCGCCTTTGATCGCCCTGGCGACAGGAAGCACTTCCGCGATGCCCACGCCTCCCCCCACAAAGATCACCCTTCCATACTTTTTGATCTCGGTGGGATGGCCCAGAGGGCCCACGAGTGAATAAAGGGAATCCCCCGGCTGCAGACCCGCCAAAAGCCTGGTCGTCAGGCCCGCCTCCTGCGCGATCAACGCCAGCGTTCCTTTGTCCGTATCGGTTTCGACAACGGTCAAAGGGACCCTCTCACCCTCTTCCCTGACCATCAGCACGACAAACTGGCCCGGCCTGGCCTTGGCAGCGATATCCGGGGAATAAACGGCGATCTTTACGATACGCACCCCTCCGACATCCGCGATAACTTCCCGGCTCAATATTTTCATCTGATCTGCTTTCTCCTGTACCCGAAAATGACTTTTTTAGACGAAACTGCCCTGGGATGAAACCCAACGAAAAAAAAGACATCCGTGAACATTATATGGACGTCTTTGTCGCATACTCTGCTTATTTGAGGAACATTTTAAAGAGTTTTAATTTTATATCTGTTAAACAGGGCTGTCAATATTTATTATGCCGATGGCTTTGAAAAAGGCGTTTTAGACTTAAAACAGGTCACAACGTCGCAGTTACCGAGTTCGGATTTCATATCTTGTTCTATCCTGTCCGCCAATTCTTCGGTCTGCGCGATCGTCAGGTCGCCTGCGGAAGTAAAAATCACCTCCAGGAATATCTTCTCGCCGGCCTTGCGCGTGCGGACCCTGCCGACAGCCAGGGACGCGGGCTTGCGCGCATCCAAAACCTTCCTGATTTTGTGATAGATGCCGCCTCCGGGCGCCGCGTCCAGCAGCTCAGGGAGATTGCTGAATATTGTTTTCGCCGGCGCCGCGAGAAAAACCAGGGCCAGGATAATGGCCATGACAGGGTCCACGTAGGGCGTGAGCCTGGCATAACCGCCTTTTTGCAGGATGAGCCCGAGAAAAAAACCGAAACAAATGCCGAAGGAAAGCGCCGTATCCATATGCCAGTGCGTTCCGGCCGCCTCCAGCATGGATGAGCCTGTGCGCCTGGCCGTTTTTTTCAAATAGATCGTGATAAACACGCCGAGAATGCTGGAGAAAAATGTGGCCACAACGGGGATGAGATGGTTTGTCATATCCTCGGCGTGCAGGATATCCTGAACGGCGAATTTTATGGCAATGGCGCAGGTCGAAAAGATCAACACCCCCTGCACGCAGGCCACCAGCGGCTCGTATTTGTGATACCCGAAATGATAAGCCTCATCCGCGGGCCGGTGGATTTTATTAATCGCGTAATTCATAAGGAAGGCCACGGCAATGATGACCAGATTCGCCGAGGCGTCCAGGATCAGGGTGACAGAATCAACGGCGATGCCCACAGCGGCTGAGACCAGAAACAGCGCCACAGATCCCGCGATAGAAACCCTGACCGCCAGTATCTGCAGCCGCTTTTTTTCCAATCCCGGGTTTAAGCTTTCTTCTTTCATGTCAACTCCTGATTTGAGTGAAACTGCCGAACGTGACGTTTTTTTATTCTAGCATAAACCGCGTCCAATACGCTCTTACCATCGTCCCCTCTTGCGAGTTTCTTGACAACTTCCGCTGCGTCGCCTATGATGTTGGGAATGAAAAGAGCTCTTTTATCCATCCTCATCTGGTTTGGCATCTGCATCCTCACCATCCTGGTATATTTCGCGGTATTGCTGTGCGTTATTCTTTTTTATCCTTTCGATAAAAAACGCGCCCTCGCGCACAGGCAGTGCTTCTGGTGGTCTGACGCCGTCATCGCCCTGAACCCCTACTGGAAACTGAGCGTCAGCGGGCGGGACAATATCGATAAAAACCGCACCTATATCATTGTCGCCAATCACCAGAGCTTAGGCGATATCGTCGTCGCGTATCAGATGAAAACCCAGTTCAAATGGGTCGCCAAACAGGTCCTGTTCAAAATCCCTTTTATCGGCTGGTCGCTCTCCCTCACCAGGCATATCAAACTCGAGAGGGGCGATTTCGGAAGCATAAAGAAAACCTACCGCGAGGCCTCCCAATGGCTGCGCGCCGGGATGTCGGTCTTTTTCTTTCCGGAAGGAACGCGAAGCGAAACAGAGCAGATCGGGGATTTTCGTAACGGCGCGTTCAAACTCGCCATAAAAGAACACGTGCCGATCCTGCCTGTCGTGTTTGAAGGCACAGGCACCGCCATCCCGCGGGGCAGCTGGATCTTCGCGGTCAAAACAACCGCCAAGCTCAAGATCCTCCCCCCCATAGAAACAACGGCCTATCAACCCGCGGATTTCGCCAAACTCAGGGACACCGTGCGCGCCGCCCTGGAAGGAAAAATAAAAAACCACGATTGATTTCTTCCATCACGGCCGGTCCGCGCCTTTCTTCACCCCTTCAAAAGATATCCCGTTTTCAAAAATGAGCCGCGATACTCCTCGTCGCGATCAGATTAACCCCCAAACCTAAAAAATCCGCGACCATAACATCGCCCGTTTTCAAAGGGCGGTCCCACCGGATCTTTTTGATCTCGGCCGCGGCTTCCCGCATCCTGTGCCTGGGGATCGGCTGATCCGTGCGCACAGGGATCATTTTCATCGACAGGCCGCGCGCCAGGACAGTCGCGGTCAGGATCCTGCGGGGATTTTCAACTTCCGCGCCCGCGTATTCCTCTCCCTTGGGACAAAGATTTCCGCTGACCTGCCTCACGCGGCAGTTTTCTATATCCACGCTCAGGCAGCAGCTTTTCGGACACTGGATGCAGGTCATCTTTTTGATCATGACTTGCGCGCCCCCTTAAGATAAGCCGCGGCGAGGCGGCCGCAGGCCGCGCTGTCGCGCGAGACGGAATCGACAATGTCATAGACTTTAAAAGCGTTGCCGCAGACGAATAAACCCGGGATGGATGTCAAATTCAGACCGCCTGATACGGGAGAATTGGTTCTTTTATCCAGGACGGCGCCTGCCATCTCCACAAGCTCGTTTTCAGGGATAAGCCCGACGGACACAAGGACCGTGTCGCAGGCAAGCCTGAATGCCGAACCCGGGACTTCACGCAAATCCTCATCCACAGCCATGACATCAACGCCCTCCACGCGGTCGCGCCCCAGAATACGCGAAATCTTATGGCGGCAATACAGCGGGACCTCAAAATCCTCAACGCACTGCACGACGTTGCGCGTCAGGCCGCGGCTCTGTTTCTGGATTTCAATGATGCCCTTGACCTGGGCGCCCTCAAGGATAAAGCGCCGTGCCATGATGAGGCCGATATCCCCTGAACCGACAATCACCGCTTCTTTGCCCGGAAGCAATCCTTCCACATTAATGAGCTTCTGGGCCAGGCCCGCGGAAAAGATTCCCGCAGGACGTGTGCCGGGGATATGAACCATTTCCCGGGTCTTTTCGCGGCAGCCGGTAGCCATGATCAATGCGCGCGCCCTGACTTCCTCGAGCGCGCCCGGCCGCAAATAGGTCAAGGTTTTGTCCTTGGTCAGGCGCACCACGAATGATTTCAGGCTGATCGTGATCCCGGTCATCTCCTGGAGTTTATCAATGAAATGCTGCGCGTATTCCGGGCCGGTCAGCACTTCATGAAAATATTCGATGCCGAAACCGGTATGGACGCATTGATTCAAAATACCTCCAGGATACTGGTCGCGCTCAAGCAGGAGAATATCCTCAACCCCCTCCTCCCGCGCGGCAATCGCCGCGGCCATCCCCGCGGGCCCCGCTCCGACGATAACTAATTCCCGCTCACGCATCCGCCCGGTCTCCTTTGATGATCTGCGAACCTTTTCCTCTTTTGGTCACCTGGGTCAAAGGGATGCCTCTCTCCTGCGCGAGGATCTTCATGACTCGCGTCGTGCAAAAACTTCCATGGCAGCGCCCGGCCTGGGCTCGCGTCCTGAATTTGATACCGTCAAGGGTTTTGGCCCCCCGCCGGACGGCATCGCGCACCTCTTGGGCCGAAACCATCTCGCACCGGCAAACCACATCCCCGCAGGATGCGTCTTTTTTGATCAGGCGCTTCGTCTCGGAGAAGGGAATGGAAAAAAGATGTTTCAATTCCCTCTGACGCGCGCGAAACAAAAGTTTTTGTCTTAACGCCAGGCCGTTGTCTTTCAGGAGCCTGACGACCATCCGGGCGATCGCGGGCGCGGCGGTCAGGCCTGGGGACTGGATCCCTGCGACGGTGACACATCCGGCAGCGGAATCTTCATGACGGATGATAAAATCCTCTCCAGCCACGGGCCGCAGGCCGGAAAAATAGGCGATAATATCGTCCTGGCTGATCGCCGGGATCATGCGCCGCGCCCCCTCAAGCGCCTTCCTGAGCCCTTCATCGGAAGTCGAAAGGTCTTCTTTATCCGAAACATCCTGCGCGGTCGGCCCTATCATGGGATTGCCGTCGGAGGTCTTGATCACCAGGATGCCTTTGGAGATCTTTGAGGGGAGCGGAAAAAGGAGATGATTGGCGATGAGCTCTCTTTTCTTATCCAGGATGAACTCTTCGCCCTTGCGGGGGGTGATCGTAAAATCCGTGATGCCGCACATGCGGGCGATCTCGTCGGCATAAAGCCCGGCGGCATTCACAAGGTAGCGGGAACATAAGACCCCGCGCGGCGTTCGCACCTGGAAACCCTCGCCTGTCCTGACAATTCCCAGCGCCGGGCATTCGGTAAATATCTCCACGCCGTTTTGGACCGCGTTTTCACAGAGATCAAAGACAAGGCGGTAGGGGCTGATACTGGCGGCTGTGGGCGCGTAGAGCGCGGCCAGGGCCTCTGAGGAAAGGTTGGGCTCATTTTTCTCAAGCCACCTCTTATCGACGATCCTCAAACGGGGGACGCCCAGCGATTCAGCCTGTTTTTTCAACTCCTGAAGCCGAAGGACCTCTTGTTCGCTGAAGGCGACGATCAGCTCGCCGACCTCCTTGAAATCCATTCCCAATTCGCGCGCCAGAGGCCGCATGAGACGGTTTCCCTGAACGCAAAGCCTGCCTTTGAGCGAACCCGGAGGATTCTGGGTCCCGGGGTGGACGATGCCGGAGTTTGATTTTGATACACCGAAACCGCATTCCTCCGACTTTTCAAGAAGCGCCACAGACAGCCTGTAGCGGGAAAGCTCCCTTGCGATGGCAGCCCCTGTAACACCCGCGCCGATAATAATAACGTCATAAGGCTTCATGAAGAAGAAAGAGTCCGCCCGACAGCCTTCTGCCAGCCGGCGTAGAGCCGCGCGGCCTGCGCGCGGGGCATCTTTGGATTAAAGACACGGTCCTTCTGCCAGCATTGTTTGATCTCATCGGCATTCTTCCAATAACCCGTAGCCAGGCCCGCCAGATACGCGGCGCCCAAAGAAGTGATCTCAACGATCTTCGGCCTCACCACGCTGATCCCGAGCATATCGGCCTGAAATTGACATAAAAAATTGTTGGCGGCCGCGCCGCCGTCAACCCTGAGACCTTTGAGCTTAAGCCCTGAATCCTTCTGCATGGCGCTCAAAACATCCTTTGTCTGATAACAAATGGCTTCGAGGGCTGCCCGGGCAAGATGAACGGCCTTTGTCCCCCGGGTTATCCCGTATATCGCGCCCCGGGCTCCGGCGTCCCAATAGGGAGCGCCAAGGCCTGTGAGCGCCGGAACAAAATAAACCCCGGCATTATCCTTCAAACACGCCGCCAGATTTTCCGAATGCGCTGCTGTCGGCAGGATTTTAAGGCCGTCGCGCAGCCACTGAATCGCGGCCCCAGCCACAAAAACCGAACCCTCCAGGGCATAGACAGGTTTCCCGTCCGCCCCGCAGGCAAGCGTTGTGACGAGCCCGTGCCTGGAAATCGTCCGTTTTTTGCCGGTGTTGAGCAAAATGAATGAACCTGTGCCATAGGTATTTTTGATCGTCCCCGGCTCAAAACAGGTCTGGCCGAACAGGGCAGCCTGCTGATCTCCGGCCACCCCGCATATGGGAATCCCCGCCGCAAGCCTGCCGATCCGCGCGGTGAAGCCGAATTCCCCCGATGATCTTTTCACCAAAGGCAGCATCGAGCGGGGAACGCCGAATTCCTTCATCAAATCAGCGTCCCAGCAAAGCTTCTCAATATCAAACAGCATGGTGCGCGAGGCATTGGTAAAATCCGTCGCGTGCGTCTTGCCGCCTGTGAGTTTCCAGAGGACCCAGCTGTCCGTTGTACCGAACAAGACCTCCCCCTTGCGCGCCCTGGCCGCTACGCCGGGAACATTCTTTAAAATCCACTCGATCTTTGTCGCGGAAAAATACGCGTCAATAGCCAGGCCAGTGCGCCTCCTGACAAACGCGTCCATGCCTTTTTTATGCTTGAGCGCCTCGCAGCGGCCCGCGGTCCGGCGGCATTGCCAGACAATGGCGTTATAGACAGGCCTGCCGGTCTGCCGGTCCCAGACAATCGTTGTCTCCCTCTGATTGGTGATGCCGATGGCACTGATCTGCCCTCCCGGGACAGCGGCGAGCGCTTTTTGAATGGAATGATGGACGCTTCGCCATATCTCCTCAGGGTCGTGCTCAACCCAACCCGGGCGCGGAAAATGCTGCCTGAACTCTTCGTAGGCGCTGGCGACCTTCCGGCCGGCCCTGTCATAAATGACAGCCCGGCTCCCTGTGGTCCCCTGATCAATCGCTAATAAATATTTCACCTCTTCACCCCCCTTATCCTGGCGCGCGTCCATCTCAGGATATCCTGGAAGACCTGTTCGCGCCCCAGCTCAACCGAGAGCGCGTGATACATTTCAGGATAAGAAATAAACTCCTTGTCGCCCGAGCGCGAAAGCTCGAAAACTTTCCTGGTTGCCGCGGGATCGACGATCACGTCGCTTCCTGAAACCAGAAATAAAACCGGTATCTTCAACGCTGCCGGACAAACGCGCGCGCGCAAGCCGGCTAAGGCAATAGACAAAAGAAGCCGCGGCGCAGCGAATCTGTGCTCCAGGGGATCGTTTTCCATCTCTCGGATGCTCGTGCTGTCCCGCGTGCACATCTGGTGAGTCAACGGCGTCTGGAGAGGTCTTTGAACATCCCAGAAACTCCCCTGGATCACGCGCAAATATTGCCTCCAGCCGAATTTCAAGCGGCTGCGAAAAACGGGAGAAAGACAGACCAGGCCCCTGAAACCCCGCGGCTGGCGCCGGATGAACAGATAAGAGATCAGCCCTCCCATGCTTTCTCCGATGATAAAAACAGGCTTCCCGCCGGTTTCGCGCTGAATAATGCTTTTTAGGTCCTGGATGTCCTTGAAAACCAGGTTGAAGGATTCCATGTAACCTTTCGGCTGCGGCGTTTCGCCGAAACCTCTCAGGTCGATGGCATAGGAAGAAATGGACTGCTGAAGAAAATACGAGGCAAAAAGGTCCCACCGTCCGCTGTGGGCCCCCAGGCCATGGACCAACAAAAAAACCGCCTCCGGAAAGGGGCACTCCCAGCGGCGGTATATCACTCCTGTCGTTTTGTCTCTGACAACAGACGGCATCAATCCCAAAAACTCCTTTGTTCCTCTCTCTGATCCATAAGAGGCATTATTATTTTATCACAGAATCTTCAAGGAATACATGAATTAGGGACATTAACCCGAAAAAGCTGCTGGCCTGCGGAAAGATGGCTCAAAAATTCTTAACGTTGACAGCAGCCAGGAATAGGTATAATTAATTATTATGACCGACATTTCCAGGGTGACCGATTATTTGTATGTGGGTTCAAGGGTCGGGAAGGAACATGCCGACGAGATGAAGCTGCTCAATTTTGATCTGATCATTTCCATGATCGGACAATCGCGGCCCGATGAAATTTATACCCTGCCCCCCTTCAAAACCTTATGGATCAGGACGTATGACACGTTTTTTACCCCCATACCGGTCAGAAAACTGCTGCAGGGCGTTGAAGCAGCCCTTCCTGTCATTCAAAACAAGGGCAAAATTCTGGTTTTTTGCATGCAGGGCAAACGCCGCAGCATTGCCATGGCTGCCGCTATCCTTATCAGCATGGGATATACCAGCCAGGAGGCTGTCCATCTATTGATCAGGGCCCGCGAAGTGGCGGATCCAAGAAGGTGGTATATCCGGATGCAAATCAAGGCATTTGAAAGATATTGGCATAAAAAAAGACTGCCATGACGAAGAACATCAAAAATATCCGCGTCATTATCAATCCCTGTTCCGGAAAAGGCGAACCCGTCCTGTCCGTTATCAATGCATCGATGAAAGAAGCGGGCATCGAATGGGAAGCGTCCATTACCCATAAAACAAACGACGCGACGCGGCTGGCGCGGGCCGCGGCCGGTGAAGCTATCGACGCCCTGGCTGTTTACGGCGGAGACGGCACGGTGATGGAAGCCCTCAGCGGTCTCCTGGGCTCAAAGGTCCCCTTGATGATCCTCCCCGGCGGCTCAGCCAATGTCATGGCCAATGAACTGGGCATACCAAAAAATCTTAAAGAAGCCTGTTCCCTGCTCGGTCAGGGGCGCCTTGAGGAAAAAGCCATCGACCTGGGGCAATTCAATGACCGATATTTTATGACCGGCATCAGCATCGGTTTCAGCGCGGACCTGGTCAAAGAAGCGGACCGCGAGTCCAAAAATAAATTCGGCATCCTGGCTTATTTTCTGGCAACAGCCGAGGCTTTGAAGAAACTCAGGCCTTCCTGCTATCGCCTCAATATCGACGGCAAGGAACACGAAGTCCGGGGCTTAACGTGCATCATTGCCAACGCGGGAAATCTGGGTTTTACAAAGGTCTCCCTGGACAAACATATCGATGTCAGCGACGGCCTGCTGGATATTGTCGTCGTGCGAAAAGCGAATTTTGGCCTTTTGAAACTGCTGATGGCCACCCTGATCAAACGGGAGCGGCCGGATAATTATGAATTGGTGGAACACTGGCAGGGCAAAGACATCAGCGTTGCCTCAAGCCCTCCCCAGGCTGCGCAGTGCGACGGCGAGATATTGGAAATAATCCCCAGCCGCGTCAAAGTCCTTCCCGCGGCAACGAAGGTTTTGGTCCCCCAAAAAGAGAAATAAACAGGCCTCATCCCTTGCCTCTGAGCAAATACTTTTCCTTCTCTCATCCCAACGAAAAAAGTCACCGCCCTCCCCAAAGGAGGACGGTGACTTCAATAGGGACCAAAAGACAGGATTTGTTATTTTTGTTTTAACAAAGCCAGACCGCTGATAACAACCAATATTATCGTCACGTAATTGTAGATGTTCCAGAAAGCGTCATTCTGGATGATCATACCGACAACAGTAGAGACAGCCAGAACCAGCAACAGCGCGCCAAGGACTTTATTTTTCTTCATCATCACTCCTTTTTTTGCCGTAACCGCTTACTCTCACGAAACATCTAAAAAAACCTAAAAACTGTATTTGACGGTCAAAGAACCGCCCGCGTCATAATAACCGTCCTTCAAAACACTGTCCAAATCGGCCAGCACAGTCACGTTCTTTTTGTTGAAGAACTCCAGCCGGATGCCGAGGGCAAGACTGGAAGAGGCGGGCCGAAAACCCCTTGTCTGGAAAGAAGACCCGCCGCCCGCAAAACTGGCCAGCGTCTCCATGGGATCATTGACAGGCGCGTAGAAATAACGCAGGCGGAATTCCGGGGTAAAAAGCATGTTTTCGGTTTCCATAGCGCGGCTGATCCTGAATCCCACCCCCAGATGCAAGGTGTCGTAATCCTGGGAATCAACCCTTAAGTCCATAGCGCCGGCGCCTGACTCTGTATAACCGGCGATATGCAGGCGCGTATAATCGATGGCCGCCAACGGAATAATATCAAAATGCCTGGTCTTGATTTTATAGCCGCCCTCCAGATAACCGGAGACCTGCTGGCCGCTGTAGTTCGAGCGCGCGGTCCGGTTGATCGCGCCGGCGCTGACATTCCTTGAGGAATCATAATCATTGTAACCATAGGTTAAGACCGCGTCCAGGACATAAGGATGATTTTGGTCGTCATATTGACCGTAGAGACCCGTCTGGTAGCTTTTTATGCTTGTCCGGCCGGAACTGTCTTTTGACAGGATCCGGCTCTCGCTAAACCCTTGAGCTGCCCCCACGCGCAAGGAATCTTCCATCAGGCCCCGGTCAAAGCCGACAATAATGCCCCACAGGCTGCCCAGATAGCCGTTGCTGGAGCCGCGCGCGTTCTGACGCGCGTAATTCCCGTAGGTCTGCAACCAGATATCTTTCTCAAACGATGTCTCCTGCGATACGGATACGCCCTCGTCTTCTTTGATTAACGCGGGGCTCTCGTTTTCGGCTTTTTCCATCTTGGAATCCTGCAGCCGAAGGACGGCGGCTCCGGCAAATTTACTCAGGGATTCGTTCGTCATTGCAATCACCCCTCTGTCGGCTGTGGGATACATGGTCGCCAGAGAAGAGGCGACGACGCTGCTTGATGAACTATCAAGCGTATCAAGAATCGTCGTCATATCAGCCGATGGATCGACGATATTATCCAGCACCTGACCCACCTTTTGCGCGTTTGAATTACCGGCCGCGCCGGCAAAACCGCTTGAGGCGCGGCTGGCCGTCAAAATAAAATTCCCGTTTAAGGCCGCTGCCGAAAGCGTAACAAACGGACTGCTTGAGTTGACGGTTGCGGCGCCATACGTTGAACCTGCGGCAGCATTGATAACAGAAAGAGTCGCGTTGTTCGGGATATAGCCTCCGACAGTGACATTGATCGTGCTGCCGTCGGCAACAGAAGCGTTGCTGGCTGTGGATGTGATCTTGCCGTAATCAGTAGCGGAATTCGCGGTCAGGTCAAGATTGGTGCCTGCGCCGCTCTGCGAATAAGCTCCGCCGACGGAAAGATCGGTTGTGCCAAGATCAAGGGTCGCGTTGTTGACAAGAGCTCCTGTGCCGGCGGCGTTCGCGCCGGCAACCTGCAGTTTGCCCGCGCTGATTGTTGTCCCGCCTGAAAATGAATTACTCCCGGAAAGTGTCAGAGTGCCTGCTCCTGTTTTTTCCAGTGTTCCTGTGCCGCTGATGCTGCCGGAATATTCTGTGCTTGCGGCATTGCCGACGCTAAGAGCTCCGCTGCCCAAGGCAACATTGCCCCCTGTCGCGCCGCCGCCGGATAATGAACCGATAGCCTGGTCCAGGTTATTCAGATCAAAGCTTACGCCTGCCGTATCGGCCAGGATGAGGGCTGTGCCCACAGGCAGCCTGTTATTGCCGCCGGAAATCGCAAGAGTCCCCGTGTTGACCGTCGTTGAGCCTGTGTAAAGATTGACTCCTGTGAGCGTCAGTCTGCCGGCGCCCTGTTTTATCAGATCGCCTGAGCCTGAGATGGCATTGGAAACGCTGAAATCGTCGCTTCGGTAAAAGGCCAATGTGGCATTGTTAATCACGCTCCCTGTGCCGAGGGTGCCGGTCGTTCCGTTGTTACCCACCTGCAAGGTGCCTGCATTAATTGTAATATTCCCCGAGAACAGGGACAGGTATCTAACAATAACAATACCCGAACCGCCGTCGCCGCCTCCACCCGAATTTCCGCCGCCGCCTCCTCCTCCGCCGCCCGTACCATCGACCCCGTTTTCCGCGGGGGGAGCGCCGCCAAGCCGATTGTATGAACCCGCTCCTCCTCCGCCTTGTCCACCTGAGCCAAAACCAGCCGCGTCCTGATCGCTGCCGCCGCCACCGCCGCCCGCGTAATAAGTGGCGACTCCTGAGATTGAATATTCAAGGCCGTCGCCGCCATCACCGGCAATAGCGCCTGTCGCCGAAGTTCCCGCCTCTCCCGCGCCGCCACCGCCTCCGGCTCTTGCCGCGGGCGGAGGATTAGCCCCCCAAGTGCCTCCGGGTTGGCTTGATCCGCCGTTATTTCCCTGTTGAGGGTCTAGCGCCGCGCCGCCGGCATTTGGATCAGCTGCTGCCACGCCTGCTCCGCCGCCGCCGCCTGAGCCGCCGTCGCCTCCGTCTGACGATAATAACCATCCGCCGCCACCGCCGCCGGCGCCAAACGCGACCAAATCCCCAAAAGAAGAATCTTCTCCCGGATCACCGCTGTCAATGACAAGCGCCGCGCCGCCGGCACCGCCGTCACCGACAATAACCGCGGTATCTCCTGTTACAGTGTATGAAGTCTGGTAAATCAGGCCGCCGCCTCCTCCGCCGCCGCCGTGAGTTGAACCGCCTCCCCCGCCGCCGCCGACAACCAAGACATCGGTGATGGCCTGACCGCCGGAGACGCTGAAATTAGTTCCGCTGTCAGCCAGATTAAAAGTATGCACCTTATAACTTCCATCAGTTGTGATCGTACCTCCGGTGGCGGATGAAGAATTGTCACCGGAAAGGATAAGCGTGCCCGAACCATTCTTGACTAATCCTCCTGCTCCGGAAAGAACGCCTGATATTTCGGTAGTGCCGGCGCCGTCCACAATATAATCTCCTTCTAAAACAACCGAAGAACTGATTGTTTGGGTAAACGCGCCGGCGGCGGAATTAGTGAGCGTTCCCTCGTCGGTCAGATGAAGCACGCCGCTGGTGAGAGTAAAAGGACTGGCCGCGATCCCAAAGGTAATATTCTCAAGATTCCTCCAGGCATCGACCGTGACTGTGGTATTAGAATCATTGTTGAAGGTAACGGTATCACCGTTATTGATGGTAGGCGAGACGGCTCCGGGCACACCGGAAGTCCAGTTGTCCGCGTTGGTCCAGGCGCCGTCAACAGCGCCGGTCCAGGCGCTATCAGCTGCCCAGGCTGATTCCGGGATCAGAAGAATCAACAGAAGGAAAAGACTCGCGACAAATATTTTTTTCAGCAAACTCTCCCTGCCGCAGGAAGCGGCATACCCACGCAATACCATTAAGCGTGGGGTATAGCAGAAGGCGGCATACCCACGCAATACCATTAAGCGTGGGGTATAGCAGAAGGCGGCATACCTGCGTTGCCAGATCGGCAAATACTGGCGCAATACCGAATAAGCGCCAGGTACCCATAAGCGTGGGGTATAGCAGAAGGCGGCATACCTGGTCCGCCAAAGGGCGGATACTGGCGCAATACCGAGTAAGCGCCAGGTACTTTAAACCAGAAAAAGCAGATACTGGCGCCTATCATTAAAAAGTTTGCTTAATTATATCATGGCAAAAAAGATATGGAAAGTCTTACGGATAAAAGAAATACGGCGGATTGAAAGGCGGCCCCCTTGCCAAAAAAAACCGCCGCTCTATATCAAAGCGGCGAGTAAAACCATGTCGGTGGAAGTTCGGACAAAGACGCAAAAAACACATCCAAGCGCGAATTAAGCCCCCTGTCTTTTTAGCGATGAGAAACTAACCAGCCTCCCCCTCTTCTCGTCCCACAAAGCGAGAGATGCGGATCTGAAACCTCCCCACAATGTGGTAGGGCTCACTTCACGGAGCTGAGGAATATCACGTTGCGCCTTTTCCAGATTGTAATTGGGGATCCTGGCGTTCAAATGATGGACGTGGTGATAACCTATGTTCCCTGTGATCCAGCGCAAAAACCCGGGCAGCTGATAAAACACGCTCCCTTTGAGCCCCACGTCAAACCTGTCCCAGGTATCATTGCGGGCCCAATAGGTATTCTCGAATTGATGGTGGATGTAGAAGATCCACACAGCCAGGCTTGATGTGAAAAAAATGACCGGCAGCTGCACGGCAACATACGTCTTAACGCCAACCGTAGAGATAGCAAGCCAAACCAGCAAAACAATCATCGCGTCGGTAAAAAAGATACTCAGGATTTCCTTGAAACGCGCGCCCTTGACCGGCAACCTCTGCAATACAACAAACTTAAAAACCGGAGCGATCACAAATAGAAAAAACGGATTTCTGAAAAGGCGATACAAAAATTTCTTCGCGTAGGGGGCCACGCGATATTCATCGACGGTCAGCGTCCAGACATCGCCGACCCCCCTCTTATCAAGGTTGCCGACGGTCGCATGATGAATAATGTGCGAATTCCTGAACGCAAAAAAAGAGGTAAAGGTGAAAATACCGCAGATATGGCCTAGAACAAAACAGGCGCCGGGCGATCCCCTCAGATAGCTCTTGTGAGAACAATCATGCAGAATGATAAATATCCTGCCTAAAAATAGAGCGGCGACAGGCCATAACAGGCCTACCGCCCAAAAGGAAGCGCCATTCTGCAAAAAATAAAACATCGCCAGCATCAAAGCAATATACGGAATAAATGATGTGGCGATCTGCCGGGCGCATGCCCAGATATCCGTTGACTCATAATGGGTTAATTGGGTCACCCAATCCGCCCTGCCCATGCTCCTCCCTTGCGTGGACGTTTAATGAAAGCCTTCATCAAAATTTTACTAAAAATAGAATCCATCGGCAACATTTTTGTTGCCTGAAACCCCTCAGAAAACCCAGACAGCTTTTTCTGTTTAATGGCCCCTTGCCAAAAAAAATCGCCGCTTCTTACCAAAGCGGCGAGTAAAAATCAAAGGGTCCCAAGAATATGTCGTCCTGTCAGGCCTCTCCAAATTCAATGGTTTCCATTATAGTTGAATAATGGAAGGAAACAAGCCAAAACGGCGATTTAGAGAGGTTTTCTATCACAAAACTTGTCCATTTTGTCCACTATTTCAAAACAGGAAATCTGCTAACTCTTTAGAAACAAAAGAATTGAAAAATGTCCACCTGGATAGGCTGGACACTCATGCCTCGTCCTCTAAATCCTTCTTTATGGTTCCTCTTAATCTTATATTAGTCTCTCAGAGCGACCTTGGGATTTAACTACTTTCCAGTAATTAAATCATTCAGGGAATCCTTCCCAACCTGCCTTAAATATGTTTTTAAGTGCATGTTAGAATTCACGCCCAAGTCCAGCTGGTACTTTTGTTCAATAGTACCCATGTGAGTGTCTCCACGTTTGACACGCAAAGGCCCACTCTCTGTCCTAGAACGGATTCCCCTCATTCCTGGGGCATCTTTCGACATTCTCGGTGCCTCCTTTCTCGCGACCATAAGAGGCTCGCGTGCCCTTTGCACGAGCTTTAGGCCAAGAAAAAGAAGACCGCCCTGAGAAACCTTACATAAACCTTAAAGTCTCCTCATCCTCCGATGTTGCAGCATAGTTGCAAGCGGATCAAGGGCAACAACCTGAGGAGGTCGATTGACTAATTCTATTATTGTTTTGAAATTCCCCCAAAGCTCTGAAAAATTCTTCCGATCATTTTCTTTCGCTTCTGGACTGTGGTATTTAATAAAATCCTGCCGCAAGAATGGCACTACGTACGCCATTCCATTAACAATTCCAATTACCCACCATAAGTACGGCTCTTCTGGCTTACCAAACTCAGAGAAATCAAATAAAATTGGCGCAGGACTATTGGCCCAATCTCGCGATAAAGCACACTCATCTGAAAACGGAATTCTCAACAAAACAAAATCTTTTACAAGAGATTTCTGATCCTTCAATAGCTTGAAAAACTGAGTTTTGTCTCTCTTGCGCCTCGCCCCATCAATAATCCAAACTAACTTTTTGTAAAAGGCTTCCCGAGCCTTGCGTTCATCGGGGTTAATTTTGGAATATTGGAACTCGAGCACCCACCCTTGATCAGTTTTCACATCCGCAATATGCCGCTCACCGTTTTCGGCTGAATGTATGACCTCCTGCCAATCCTTGGGGAACTTGTCTTTCCAGTTGCGGTGCCATTCAGTCTCATTCTCCCACCAAATGTCACAGTTGCGCTTTCCGCGATGACTCCAATAAGGTACTCTGACTTTTCCGCACTTTGCAACCAGGGGACTTTTGCAGGCAGGACAAATGCCCGGAAGACCAGGTTGAGCCTCTTGACGTTGTCCATTAACAAGTGCATATTTCATATTCGAACTCCAAAATAGTCGACTATAGAGCTATTGCTTCGCCATCTTCTAAGACCCTGACTTTCTCAAACAACCTCTGATATTTACCTGCATTAGTCGTATGAATTGGAATAAGTATCTCAGGATTGAGAGATTGGCAAATTTCTTTAGTTTATCAACCACAGATAAGTATTCAGCTACCTCTATTCTGTTAAAATTAACCTTTCTTGATTTGTTATCTATTTCAATCTCTTTAACTGACTTTTCATCAAAAAATTCCCCACAATAGCGACATTTAATGGCTTCATCTTGGATTTCTTCAGCAAAAAGGACATTTTTTCATTTTTTCAGCTTTTTGCTTTCCTAGCCCTTTCAACTATCGCCTCAACGACTACTAGTCCATATTGCTTTAAGATTTCTTCATCAGATTCTAAAAAAATCAAACGAGGAATTCTTTTCCATTCTGAAATCAGTTGTTCTTTTAAAACTTGATCCAAGCTTAAAATTGCAATCTTAGCAGATTTTTCAAACTCTACCTGAAGCATATAATTTGATTGATAACCATAATCAAAAATTTCCTGCTTAAGTTCTTTCCACCATCTTTTATTTTCTTTAATTACTTTTTTTATTGGTCCCCGTAATATCTCTTTTTCTATTTTTGTGATAGTCATAAACACCCTTTTAACAAGTGATTCAATCTTTCAGCTATTTATTAAGATTCTTAATCTAGAATTATGAATTTATTAAATCGAGTAACCCTTTAAGATGCTTCCAGTGAATGCCTCGGAAAATACTAGCATTGCCGGCTTCCTTAGAAGGAGAATTAGCAACAACTGCAATCACTTTACCTGGATCTTCTTTCAAAACAACAGGAGCTCCGGAAAATCCACCAGCAATAGCACCTGAAATTTGTATCATCTTCGGAAATGTATCTTCGAGGATCTCTGAACCAACCACACCTTCTGAATAAGAAGGAGAATGTCGATTATTCAACAACTCATTTCCGAAAGGAAAGCCTGCATAAGCAACCTTATCAGCAATATTTAATTTGCGTTCGGTTATCTCAAGACCCTTAGCAACTTGAGTAGCAAGATATTCATCGTCAGCCTCGATATGTAATACAGCTAAATCATGGACAAAATCGACAATAGAAACTGTTGCTTTTCGATATTCAAAACCATTGCCACCAACAACAAGCATCCCAGCCACCTCAACCGGCGTTCCCAAGATATTCTGAACAACATGAGCACAGGTTATAAATGCCTCTTTTTTCTTCAACCAGAACCCGGTCCCATGCACCCTTAATTGTGGTGGCAGCCAAAAACCCATCTGTTGTGGATTAAATTCCGGCTTAACCACGCCAACTGTTCGAACCGCACTGCATACGACTTGCGCTAAATTATTTTCCATCTCTTCCCTCCCTAATTCTTTGAAAAAACTCATTGTTTCAAAAATAAAACCTCCGCCTTTGTTGGCGAAGGTTTTTGTTGTTTTAAGTGGCGGATTTACCCCTTCAGAACTTCACCACTGATCCCCAAATGTTAAGCGGATTATATTCCCTAACTATTTTATTGTCAAATACTTTTAAATTTTGTAAACGTCAGATTATGTCTTTAATTTCAATATTCAACTTCTTGCAAACACTGCTGTTTCATCCTTTTTTCATTTAAAAAATATTAAATTATTTTGTCTTTTTTATCTAGATTATGTCTAGCGCACATCAATTGAATATTTTCGGCTTTTAAAGATGTGCCACCCTTTGAGAATGGAATAATATGATCAAAATGCAGGTTATTTGCCGACCTGCAGACAACACATCGTCCTTTATCACGCTCCCATACCGTCAATTTAACCTCTGTAGGTATTACCCGCGTGTGATTCAAATCATCGTTATTTGAAGGGCCTCGATCTGCCTCTGATCGATTGGTGATTTTTAGTTTGAATTTAAATACCTTTCGTTTCCCAACAGGTTCCTGCCAAGCATCAATCAATTTAAAGATACCAGTATACGTCCATATTCCGTTACGTATTTTCTCGTAAACTTTAACTAGCTCTGGGATGCCGTTACTTTTTTTATATCCTTCGGCCGCCTTGAAAAACTTGCCATTTTCGGTTAATGCCCCCGAGGGAGTAAGTATCGGTTGATCAATTTGCTTTGGATTTTTCTTCAACCCTTGATATCTAGGCGTATCGTGACCTTCATATATCAGAATATTACCATCATCCTCAACTCTGTCAGCATAGGGGGCATTTTTCCTTAAGCTCATTAAAATAACACTTAGACCGCCCTTTAATCGAAAATTCATGCCTCGCTGGAGATTAACACCCTCCTGCCTGCACATGTCGAGATACGTAATTACATCGCCCGGGCTAAGCATAATCATTATTCCAGCACAGAAATAAATTCCGCCAAAATCCTAAATTCTGTTGCAGGCATATCTTCCAACTCGATATCCTGAAAATCTTTATTGTCAGGTGAAAGAATTATTGTCTTATGTCTCCAAGTGCCATCATCAAAATATTCTTTCTCGCTCTTATACCGTTTAATCGTAAAGCGCCTAGTCGTTTCTGGATCAGAGATTGAGTGGCTTTCTGCAAGAACAACTAGACCATTTCTTGTTCCGCCCCGATCTCGACGAAAAATGCAATAACTCCCATCCGGAATTGTTGGTTCCATTGATTTGCCTACGACCTTAGCTATAAACATATCACGATTCATAGGTCTGGGGGTATTGATTCGAATCCAACCGATCGGCTCTTCCTCAACCTGAGTCTCTTTGCCAAACGAAGTTGCTATCGCCTCTAAAGACAAAACTGGAAGATATTCTTTAAACTGTAAATTTTCCGGGACTGCAGGTACCAACTCATAAGCTTGTGTTTCATCGGTCTTGACGGCATCGGAAAACATCAAAGCGCCTTCCCTACTTTCAAGCTTTGACTTAAAGAACGTTTCTGTCTCTTTATCCATGAAATACAAATAGACGCCTTTGTGTGCACGTGACATTAATACACGGTAGACATGCTTAAGGTGGTCAGTCAACTTTTGATTTCCCCTCAAAACCTGTCTATCGAAAGAACGCTCGGGGACGCTAATCCATCCCCCTTCTTTTCTCCAAATGAGATCTGGACCAAAAATAACTCCAATATAGTCAAATTCAAAGCCTTGAGCTGTATAAACGGTACCGACTTGCTCCATTCCGCTAGCATCAGTAGCCCATTTCCAAAATTCATCTTTCTTTTCCCATGGCATTTTGAAGTCATCAACCTGAACATCTTTTACTAAAGAACCATCGGGATTCGGATCGCTCCATTTCCAACAGAAGCCTGCTACCATACGCGCAGAATTTTCTGTAAGTCTGTTTTTTTCATCTATGGCTCTTTTTAAATCATGAGCTGTTTCGAAAATCTTAAATTCCATTTTTGCATCAAAGGCATTAATATCAGACTCTCTAATTTGCAATAGCTTATCTAACCATTGAAGGTATGCGTCTGAGCCTGAACAACGAAACTGCGTGCGAAGCTCAAATTCTGCCATATCACTATCGTTTATTCCAAATTTAGCAGCAGAATGTTTTATCAATTCAATACTGCCAATCTCTTTCGGACGAACAATTTGAAACTCGTCTATAAAAAATATTGAGAGCTTCGCTGGCCTTATAAGATCGTCTACTTGAGGATTTTTTGAACGAAACTTAGAAGGCACTCCATAATCATTGCTATCTGACCTGATTCTGTGGGCTTCATCGCATATAAGAACGTCGATTTCATTTTCACCATGTCGTGTAAAGCTAAAAAAGAATTTAAAAAGATTTGATGCGCGGCGTCCAACAATTTTTCGTAACGTATTCGTGAATGCGGATGAACCCGTTACATGAAAAACAACCTTCCCTTGACGCATAAGTTCACCCATAACTTCCAGAGCGATGACCGATTTTCCCGTCCCGGGGCCGCCTTTTACAATAACGACAGATTTAGTAGCAGTCTTGCTCAACTTCTTAGCTTTATGAATGATGGCATTATAAGCTGCAATCTGATCATCGATAAGAGTAAAAATCTGCTGTTTATGAATCATTTCATTGGTATGATCCATAAGTTTTTTTGAAGCACGAACAGGGCTGGTCAGGAAGCGATTAAATAGTTCTAAGCCATCACTATTCTTCAGTCTTTCCTGGAGATAGAGACCCAGCTCCCTGACATCTTCCTTGAGAAAAAGAGGAAAGGTTTTAGTGAAACAGTGATACTTTGGCAGGGAAAGGATATTTTCCTTTTGCTTTGAATAATTATGACAATATGCGCATGAATCTAAATGAGCTGCATCCTCATTCTGAAAAACCTGGAGAAAATCCTGTAAGTCGAAATGGTACCCTTCAACCTGAAGACATGGATGGGCCACTTCCTTCTTTCCATAGAAATCTATTATTATATTTCCTTCATTTTCACAATCGTAGACATGTTCGTTGGACCACTGTTTCAATTCCATTAAAACGACTGTATCTTTATTCTCTTTACTCTTTCCAAACACCAAGACATCGATGCGCCTCGTTGAATACGGCAGCTCATATTCAACAATAAGCCTGTTGCTGCTCAAACCAGAATCATTAAATGCATTGTTCAGAAAATTTAACGATTGCTGCCACGATCTGTATTCAGATTCCGAGGGGACTCGCCGATAATATGATAAAAATTTCTCACGCATCATATCCGCAATACGGTTATGAATAACGTCTTGTGAGAAATCTTTGATCACTCCTTCATATAGTCTCATAGCTTTGTATATTTCGTATGTTTTCCTTTAGCTTTTTCAATAGGATATTTCATTTCATTTTTTTTGAGTTTTAGTTCCATGGCATCAATTAAGTTAATGCCGAGATTATTGGCTAATTCAAAAAGATACAAAGCAATATCAGCGATCTCATCCCTAATTTCTGCATGGTTTTGCCTTGAGTATTTCTCTACCTCCTCTATCGTCTTCCATTGAAAATGTTCAAGAAGTTCGGAGGCTTCAAGAATTATTGAAACAGCCATGTTCTTAGGATCGTGAAATTGCATCCAGTCACGTTCATCTCTAAACTTTATTATTTTTTCTATCATTCCTCTGATTTCATCCATATTTTCTCCTTTAGATATCTTACTAAGTCTTAGACCATAAATCGATTTCGTCTTTCCTAAGTTGTCGTCACTGCCCGCCAAATTTAAATGCCGGGACGTTTTCTCCCGGCATAAATATCTATGAATAGCACCTTAAAACTTCCGCAACTTCTTCTGCTGTATAAAATTCCGCCTTCCCCGCCATTACCCCTCCCATTACATTTTGTCACATTATATCCACAAATGTTGACCTTGACCAGACAAAATGCCTCTCTTTATTTCCCTTGATATATCTCGGAGTGTTAAACAAATAACAGGATGGCGCTTAATCTGAATCACCAAAGACTGAATCAAATAATGAATCTATTGCTCCTTACACCAAAAATTCAGGAAGAGACATCAGCTCGAAAAAAGAAATCATCTCCTTGATCCCCGAATACAAACTGCGCGATGTTGCCTTTGAGCTAAGCTGGCCTAAACAGCTCGAATGTGACAAGAACTACTCAAGAGCCAATAATTATCGCCCCCTGTCTCTTACCAAAAACCAGCCTCTGCCGCATCTCCACTCAAATATTCTATCAAGTAAATATTGAAATATATAAACCCTGTCAAAAGAGCTGGCCTCTAGCATTCTGTTTACTGTTCCAAAGCTATTAAGCTCATGGAGATGAGGTACTCCCATAGACTGAGAAATTCCTTCGCCTCCATCGGCGACAATAAGCAGCCAAGTTTCACCACAGGAATTTTCTGAATTGTCTTGGCTCGCTTTCCTGGAGATTACGCGTACGAGTTCATCTTCCGAAAAACCAACGAATCCTCCGGAATGATTCCAATCCCATGTTATATAACATCCAACCTTATTCAAACGGATTTTTGCCACATACTTCTTAAGAAGAGGAAAATCGTCTAAAGGAATCTTAAAATCCTGTGACTTATCGGTAAGGATAGCTAAATTTTTGATAACGAACTTAACCACTTCGTCTGCAAATTCTTGATACTCTCGCCTAGATGGCAACCCTAATTCCATCAACAAAATGTGACAGTTGATTTCATTCAACTCAGAATGTTGCTCTCTTGCTTTGGCTATAACGTCTCGTAGCTTATCCCATTCCCTCTCCACCAACTGTCTTGGATCTCCGCTAGCCCCCTTTGCATCAGAGTAAAATTCGGTGATTTCTATTGCGATTTTTGCATCGCTGGAGTGAATAACAAAATCTGGCGGGTCAGCACCCCTATCAATCTTCTGATGAGAAAACGCTAGGGCATCCAAAAACTTGCCAAGATAGAATCTTTCTCTTTTTTCTTGATTCATGTTTAATTAAGATTTCCCACGTCTTTCTCTGTATAACTCTCTCATGATTTTTTGTCAACCAGAAATACCCCAACTCCAATCCAGCTTACTGTTTCTAGTTTATGGCCATAATTATGGCAATAATAGCGCATTATATGGCATAAACTAGCGACCATAAACTAGGAGAGGTTTTGGCCTAATTCCGAGATAAAATCGACTGATTTAGAGAGACTTTGTAAACAGCAGTTGCGACGAAAAATTCTTAGCAGGGGTGAAAAATACTGATCGCCTAGACCATCCTCTATCAAAAATCCGGAGGTCTGTTCCTTGTGGACTACCTCAAGACATACACCTGGCCCAATTGGAAGGGCCAGTGTGCCGCCTTACTGCGACAAAAAGACCATGATTGATAGGTTCAATCATGGTCTTCAACCTCTCCATTTGCTAAAGGAGAAGGATATTACTGGGGTGGGTAACGGGATTCCCCTACGTTCGGTCCAGAGGACCTCACTCCGGGCTGGGGAAATTTTCTGACGCCGGAGGCTTCCCTTCCCTATTCGGTCGGCGAAAATTTCCCTTCGAATCCCACCACGAGCGCAACAGACGTCACTCGCGGCATCAAAACTTAACTCACAATATTTAAGGGTGGGTAACGGGATTCGAACCCGCGACAACTTGAGCCACAGTCAAGCGCTCTACCAAGCTGAGCTATACCCACCATAATGCTCTAATAAAGGTACTTTTTCTTTGCATTATGGTGGCCCTGAGGATGTAATCCGAAGGGCCTTACCATCTTGCTTCTATCATTTCTTAAAAATATTCTTGAGTTCTTTGCCGATCGCCTCGAACTGCTCGCCAATCTGCTTATACTGTTCGACGGTTTTGTCAGGAGGCTGCGAAATGACCGCGCGGATGCGATTCTGCAGGAACGACCCGCGGATATTCATGTTCTCAAATTTCGGCTTGTCCAGTTTCGTGCGGAACGAAAAATCAAAAGTCGCCCCGCCTTCAGAAGAAAGTATAGAATTAAGCGCCAAAGACGTCAAATCATTAATATCGGCTTTTCCGCCGCCTTCCTGCCCTTGTTGTCCTTCTATTCTAAAAGAGATATCAGCCAACTCGACATGGCAGTTCACATTAAGGTCATTAGCCCTGGCCTTCAAGTCCGCCTTAAGTCGGACGCCGCCTGCCTGAAGGTCTTTTTTCACATACTTTTTGTAATAAGGGCTGAAAGGAACAAGATTCCCGTCTGAAACCTCCAGGACGGCTTCCATATCTTTGGGCAGCCAGTCAATCCATCCCCGGGCTGTCACCAGGGCCGCCTTTTCGCCTTGGGCTGTCGCAAGAGTGGCAGAGGCGTCAAAATCGATCAGGGTCAGCTTGACTAATGAAGCCTGCCTCGCGTCAAGCCTGATGTCATCGGCCATGATGACAAACGGCTCAGCGAGGCTCTCATCCCTGAATTCAACGCGCCCGCCCTGGACCACAAGCTGCCGCATGGCAAAACTCATTCTGGCATCTTCCTCCCGCGCGGGCAAACCCACATCCATGGTATTGTCGGACTTGCGGATAACCTTAACATAAGGCTTTTCCACAAAAATTTCATGAAAAACAAGCCCGCCGCTCATCAGGCCTTCCAGGCCGGGCTTGATCCGGATAGTTTCAACCTTAATGTTTTTGCCTACGACCAATCCTTGAATCTGAACGGACAACGGCCAGAAGACCTTGAATGCCGATATTTCCACAGGCACGCCAAGGCTTGTTTCCATCCTGGCCATGATAATCCGCCTGGCATTGGCCATAAAATAAACCGAAGCTGCCAGCCCCGCCAGGGCAAGCACCAACACAATAATCAGCAGGATTTTTAAGAATTTTTTCATAATTCACAGGCAAAAACGCGCGATTGCCAGAACCTTATTATATGACAAATGCCTCTCTAATCAAGCTTTAGCTTTCTCTTATCCAAATGGCCCGATTTTAAGGCTATAAACAAAAACGGAGCTTAATTGTTAAGCTCCGCTTTTTACGAAAACCCCGCTTCCGGCCTTACTGATGTTCTTTTTCTCTTATCTTAAGCTCAGGCAATACCTTTTGCCCAAAATCCTCTATAAACACCCTCTGGTTTTTGTTGACGTTATGAAGAAAGATGTGATCAAAACCCAGCCGGGCATATCCTTTCAACCATCGCGCGTGCCTGGCAAGATCGGCGCTCACCAGAACAGTTTCGCGCATCTGTTCCTTGCTGACAACCTGGCTTGCCGTCTCGAAATATTCCGGCAGGCGCAAATCCGTTAAAATTTCACTTCCAAAAATATTCGTCCGCCACTGTTCCCAGGCGCCGTCTAAGGCCTCCTCCTCTTTGCGGGCGTAAGAAAGCTGAATCTTAAGATAGACCGGCTTCCCTTGGCCGCCTGCCTGACGAAAGGCCTTGATGACTTCAGCCAGGGTTTCCACAGGGCTTGACACCGTGATCAAACCGTCGGCCCAGGGCCCGGCCAGACGCGCCGAGTGGGAAGAAATAGCCGCGGCAAACAACAAAGGCTTACGGTTCGGCCTTGTATAAAGCCGGGCCTCTTCGACAGAAGGATTGCCATCATGGGTGATTGTTTCCCCCTCCCATAGCTTCTTGATGATCTCGCCGCATCGCTGCCATCGCTGGTTCCTCAAAGATTTGCACGGCCACCCTTCCCCTGTGATCCCCTCGTTAAGCACCTGGCCGCTTCCCACGCCGAGCCAAAACCTGCCCGGAAACATTTCCGCGAGGGTCGCCGAGGCTTGCGCGATAATCGCCGGATGATACCTCTGGCCGGGCGCGCTCACCACGCCAAAAGGAATATCGGTGGATTGCATGGCTGCCCCAAGCCACGACCACGCGAAACCGCTCTCCCCCTGTTGGCGGCTCCAGGGATAAAAATGATCCGAGCTCAAAACAGCTTCAAACCCATTATTCTGCGCTAGGCGAACAAACCGGAGAAGTTCGGAGGGCGGAAATTGTTCATGAGAAGCATGATAACCGATCCTCATCAACATTCCCTTTCATAAAAGTGAGGTTAATATCTTAGAAAAGCGCCGATCCCCTGAGGCAACAGTCTGTCCTTGTTATTGAGGATGTGAAAAATCCGCGACCCCTGCGTAAACGCCTCTTCCGTGATCTCGTCTTCCAGATAGTTTTCCCGTCCCAAAGGCTTATGACACAACAGGCAGGTTTTTTGTTCCGAACGCGCGGTAAAATAATGCTGTTGGGGGCAAACAAATCCTTCCGAATGGAAATCGCCGTTGAGGACCAGCTCCCTGACCTTGCCCTGGGTCAATTGATAACTGACATCTTCAGCGCCCAGGACAGCCTTGCCCCGGCGGCTTTCATTCAAGATCTGCTCCACCTTCTCTCTTTCCCGTTTTTCGCGGACGGCGGCCATAACCTTCTCGGCCCTGCGCTTGATCTCTTCCAGGCTCAGCTTCACATCGGCCACAAACTCGCCCTCAAGATTCTGCAAAAGATAAGAATGGAGATGCTTTTTGATGGTATCGATCTCCTCCTCCCGGGAGGCGATCAGGAGCTTGTCGAATTCCTGGAACTTGAAATATTTAAAAACTATGGAGGAGACTTCTTTGAAATGGCGCTGGGAGGTGTCTTCGATCTTGTTAGCCAGCCTTTTCTCGGCCAGGCCGTGCCAGGAGCCGGCGGTGGGGTTAAAATGGGGCAGGACGTAATCGTGAAATATATAGGAATTCTCCCGGATAGTGCCCATGTAGTAATGAAACAGCCTGACCCTCTGACGGTCGAACACAAGAATTCCATAATAGGGAAACTCTTCAAGTAGGCTGATCAAAGGATTCGTATAGAAGGAGCTTTCCACGACCACCCTTTCTTTCAGGCGAACGGGGATTTCAAAATGACGGTAAAGGTCCGGGGACAGGAAAATACAGAATGTGCCGCGCTTCTGGGAAGGAAAATGCTGCATGAGAAGCTCATCCAGCCTGTCGAGACGCTCGGCGCTCTTCATCAGCGCCCGGCTGCCCAGCTCTTTGAGCTGCCGCCTGGCCGAATCAATGGTGCTGTTGAGCTTGAGGGAAAAATCTCGGTAAAGCTCGCCCGGAGACGTTGAGAGATAGATGCTCAAAGCGCCTTCCGCGTTCCAATGGGTCGCCAGGTCCTGGATAGCTTTCGGTTCAATAAACATGTCTGTTTTCGCGAAGTTCGAGGGCCGTTTGAGGAATCGGGTTTTTAAAATCATAGCTCTGTCTTTTCTATGATCCTGACGGTTGTGGCCTGAGGACCCTGATCCCCCTCTTCAGCCAGAAAATGGACCCCGTCGCCCCGATTGAGCCTGTCAAATTTATTATGAAGGACGGCGTTACGGTGAAAATAAACCTGGGAATCGTCGTCAGTCCTGATAAAACCATACCCGTCTTTGCGGTAAATCTTTTCCACGACGCCATTGACCTCCTGCTCAGGATGCCTCTTGACTTCCCTGTTCTGCAATTCACTGAGTTTGCGCAGGCGTTTCACAACGGATTCAAAAACATGGTGCACAATGACGGGAAGGGGCTGATGGCTTTCGGAAGGCTGTTTTTGCCCTCTGATGACCACGATCTGATGGCCGGGCGGCACGCTGACCGCCAGCCGCACCCTGTAAGGATTGCCCCTGGCCTCAATCCTCTGCCTCTTTTCAATGACCAGATGGCAGGAAATGATATGGTCGCAAACCCGCTCGAGCTTTTCCAGATTACGCTGGATCTCGTCTTCCAGCTCCTGCGTATGTTCTACCCCGCGAAAAGTGATTTCAGGAAGGTTCTGCATAAGGCCTCAAGGCTTATCGACCACGATGTTATTCTTGACGTCCATGACGCCGGGAGAATGCTGGGCCGTGCTCTCCACCACATAAGACGCCAAGCGATTCGGCGCTTTCCCGGTCAGGGTAACCAGACCATTCTCCACCCTGATGTCGATATGGCTCATGTCCACGGCGAGCGTGCGCGAAACAGCCCGGACAATGTCCCTGGCAATGGTCTCATCCAGAAAATTGCGCGTGGGGACCACGGAAATCCTGTTGATGATATCCAGAACGCCGCGGATGCCGGAAACAAGATTTTCCACGCGCATTTTTTTCCAATAGGCATCCACCGTGCCTTCCAGAGTTACCAGGCCCCTGACGACAACGACCTCAATATTGGCGGATTCGATCACAGGGTTCCACATGAGGACGTTTTTGACGGCTGTGGTAATGTCATCATCGGACAAAGGCTTTGTTTCTTCCGGCAGTCTGACAACCAGCTGATTGCGGACCTCCAGCTTTCCGGCTGCCACACTCCTGGCGTCCTGTTCGGCGAACCAGCGGGAAACATAGCTGGGCACCGTGCCCCAGAGAATGATCCTGCCCGACGAGAGATCCACCTTGATTTCAGATGCCTCAACTCTGGTATCCCAGGATAACTGATCAAGAATATCGTTTTTGATTTCTTCAGGATTGCTGGCCATCCCTGCCTCTTTGTTGACCTTCTGCTAACAGCCATTGTATTTTGTTCGCCATCTTTTCCAATGGGTTGAATCTTCTTTATTCTGACCGGTTTCCCCATAGAGCTTAAAAAAATAAAAATGCCATGATCCGTCTTGAAACGAATCATGGCATGCTCGCAAAAATATGGGGCTTTCGGAATGAATCCGGCAGCCCCGGTTAAAATCAAGTGTCCCTGGCGTGATTCGAACACGCGACCCTTTGCTTAGAAGGCAAATGCTCTATCCAACTGAGCTACAGGGACATTCCATCTTCTTTCAAATCAAGGTCTTCACTACGCTCGCTACGCCCTTGTCGGGCCGTTTAACGCTCGCTGTGGTCGGCACTGCCTCGGTCTGCTCACCTTATCCCTTTCGGGAGGCTGCGCACCCGGTCGCAGACGACCTCGTCAGCACTCGACCATTTTTTGCTCTGCCGCATTACATTAGGTCGTCACTACGCTCGCTACGGCCCTTGTCGGGCCGTTTAACGCTCGCTGTAGTCGGCACTGTCTCGGTCTGTTGCATTGTCGTCACTACGCTCGCTACGGCCCTTGTCGGGCCGTTTAACGCTCGCTTTAGTGCCTCCAATTTTTTCCTTATCGGAAAAAATTGTCGGGGCGGCAGGATTTGAACCTGCGACATCTTGCTCCCAAAGCAAGCGCTCTAGCCGAGCTGAGCCACGCCCCGAAATTCAATACCGCTCAAAAGACCTTCTGTTTCAATATTTTGCGCTTTATTCTAACATCGCAAAGGGCCCTTTTCAAACTATTTCAAGGACGATAGCGGCATTCCTCAAGGTTATGGTATAATTATCCTCCATGAAGAGATTGAAGATCTTCCTTGCCGCCGGTTTACTTCTGGTTTCCATCCTGGCCGCCGGACTCTTCTACGCCAACAAAGTCTTCCTGCCGAAATTCTTGTCCGATAAAATCATCGAAGGAATTTCCGAATTCAGCTCCTCCAAGGTCACCCTCAGATCCCTGCGCTTAAGTCTTCTGAAAGGAATCGTGCTGAGTGACCTCACCATTTACGAGGCAGCCGACCCCGAAAAACAGCTCGCCCATATTGAAGAGCTGTCGGCCTCGTTTTTGATATGGCCGTTCTTCAAGGAACAGCGCGTCATCCTCCCCTCGCTGAAGCTCAAAGGCGTTTCTTTATCGCTGGTAAGGCAGGAAAACGCCCTGAACATTACTCCTCTCACAGACAAGATCACTCAAAAAAACGGGAAAACCCCGGCCGTCCTTGTAAAGAATCTCTTTATCTGGGATGCCCTTATCCTTTGGCAAGACCTGACATTCCCGCAACCTGTATCAGCCTCCCTGTGCCTGAAACAGGCAGAGGTCAAAACAGGCGTCCTGAAAACGCTCTTTTCCGCCTCCGGCTCTTTGGAACGCGACAGCCGGCAATCCTTCTTTTCCACCGACGGAAATTACGGGTTCAGGGAGCAATCCCTGCATGGCCGCCTGGTCCTGCGCGGCCTCGATGTCAAAAGTTTTCCTGAATACCTGGCCCTTTTGCCCATAACACCCCGGCAGGGCATCCTGGAATCCCTGGAAGGAGAAATCACCTGGCAACCTTCAGCCGCGCCAAAACCCCTGGAGGGCAAATTGCAGGTTCATTTCAGGGAACTTGAGTTCGCTTTTCAGGATTATGAATTGTCCGAAGGCGATGCCTCGGCGAATTTTTCCTTCTCTGGCAGACCCGATAACTGGGCCTCTTTGGAGGCAGAAGGCGGCCTTCGCCTGGACAAAGGATTGGTCAAAATTGCTATCGCGCAGCCGCAGCAGGATGCTGTGACATCTTCCCCTGCCCTCATCACCTCAGAGGCGCGGCTCGATGGAAGCCATTGGGAAATCAAGCGCGCGAAAGACACCACGCAGGTCATCTCCGAGCTTTTGATCTGCGGGCTCTCCCTGGGAAAAGACGACCTGAAAGCAAATATCTCCAGGGCTTGCGTTCAGGCAAAGACGCAAATACCTGACAATGCCCCCGCAACTTTCTCCTGTCAGGGGCAGGCTGCTATTGACTCCGCAGACATTGAAGGCCTGCCGGATCTGGGGCCGGTCAAGATTCATTCCCTCAGCCTGTCTTTTACCCGCGATTCCCTTGTCTTCAGACAGGCTGAAGCCGAACTCCTGGGAGCCGTTGTCGAGGCCAGCGGCGCGTATCAAAACAGCCTTTTAGACATCAATGTCTCCTCGCGGCTGCCTGCCGAAAACCTTCTCCCTCTCCTCAAAGAACGCTTTTCAACGTTCCCTGTTGAAAAATTTTCAGGACAAACAACGCTGGCCATCCGCGTGCTTTCCGACCTTAAAAAGGAACATTCCTTTTCAGGGAAAGCGGAGATAGAAGAACCTGCTGTTGTTTTCAAAGGCAGGCCGGACGAGTGGAAAGCCTCCTGGGCGCGGATTATTTTCGATTCCACAAAGCAGACGGCTGAGTGGCTTGTCAAAGGACTCTCTTACCTGGAGCGCTCCTTCCTTATCGAAGGAAAACTGGAAAACTTCAACGACCCATCCGGCGAGATCTCGGCGCGCTCCGACGAGACGGCACTAGACGTCCGCCTGAAAAAAACCGGGCAGAATCTTGACATATCCTCTCTGAAAGCGGAAACAAAAAGTTCAAAACTGGAAGGAACCGGCCAATGGAATCTGGATACAGACAGCCTTCACATCAACGCGAATGCCGACGTGAACATAGAAGACCTCAAGGACTGGCTGCCTGACAAAAAGATCTTTGAGAAACCCTTAAGCCTAAAAGGCCGCTGCGCCATCCAGATCGACACAACAGGACCGGCGAAAAACTGGAAAGCCTGGACCGTCCGTTCCACCGTTTTGAGCAAGCTCCTGAAATTTCATGGATTTTCCTTCAAGGACATCAGCCTGAACTACACCCAGCTTTCCGGCAAAGGATTCATCAATTTTCTGACCTTCCAGGCCTATGGGGGCCAGGCCGAGACCAAGGGCAGCCTGGATTTAAAACAGGAACCTCTCGCCTATCAGCTGAGCGGTGAATTCAAAAACCTTGATTTGAATCTTTTGAAAAACGACATCCCCGAAATCAAGGACAAGGTCTTCTACGGCATCATGGGTGTCCAGGCCGTGGCCAAGGGAAGCGGCTCGGATCCGAAAAAGATCCAGGGACAGGCGCAAATTTCCATCAAAAACGGCAACATCTGGGAATTTAATCCTTTGAAAGGCCTGGGAGATTTTCTCTTTATCCCGCGGTTTTCTTCGCTGGTCTTTAGCCAGGCCTCCGGGGATTTCTACATCGATGACGGCTGGGTCAGAACGGATAACCTGGAACTGCTCGGCGAGGACCTGGGACTTCTGATCCAGGGGAAAATGGGATTGGACGGTTCTTTGGATCTCATCGCGATGACTCAAGTGCCCAAAACGGGGCCTGAAACCGCGGCGCAATCTGTTGGCATGACAGGTATCGCGATCACAGGAAACATGAAAAACACCCAGTACAAACTGCAGCCCCTCACCCGCAACATCATGAAAAAGCTCAGTGATATCCTTTCCAGTATAACTCCCTGAAGAGAAACCGAAAGACGAAGGACGAAACAGTCAACAGTCGACAGTCGATGGTCCACAGTCAACGTGAGGACGTAGGACGTGAGGACGTGGGGACGTGCCGAAGGACGAAGGACGGGATCAGTCGACAGGCCACAGGCAACAGGCCACAGAAACCGATGGACGAAGAACAATTAAAAATTAAGAATTAAGAATGAAGAATGGGCTTATGGCTAAGAGCGAAGGGCATATAGCTTATAGCAAGGGCTTATAGCTTATGGCAAATGGCTTATAGCAAAAACAGCTAACTAGACCCTAAATTGCTTTTGCTATACGCCATAAGCTATAAGCTACTGATGTATTTCAAAAGGATCTGGCGGGCTTTTTTGAGGGCGCGGTATCTGTGGCTCATGCGGTGCTTGACTTCAAGGCCAAGTTCAGCGAACGTCTTTGCGTACTTTTCGATGACAAAAAGCGGATCATAGCCGAATCCGGCATGACCGCGGGAACGCGTGCCGATCAAGCCGCGGCATGTCCCCTGCGCCACGCCGATCAACCCTTTCGCGTCTGCCAAGGCCACGGCGCAGCAGTAACGCGCCTGACGTTTTTTCAACGGCACGCCCTTAAGCTCCCGCAGCAGTTTGCGGTTATTCGACGCGTCGTCCGCCTGGGGCCCTGAATATCTGGCCGAATAAACGCCCGGCCTGTTGCCGAGGGCGCTCACCTGAAGGCCGGAATCCTCGCCCAAAACAAGCTTGCCTGTCCAAAGAGCGATCGTGGCTGCCTTCTTAACGGCATTTTGGACAAAATTCTTTCCGTCCTCAACAATGACCGGGCTATCGGGATAGTCCGCCAGCGAAGTCACCCGGATATCCAGAGAAGACAACAACTCCCTGATCTCTTCCAGTTTCTTCCGGTTTTTTGTCGCGACGATCAGCTCGAGGGGTTTACTGGACATCTTTCAAAAGGTCTTTCTGCATTTCAATCAGGCGCATGATCCCTTTTTGCGCCATCTGTAAAAGCGAATCCATCTGTTCTTTGGAAAAAGGCTTTCGTTCCGCCGTCCCCTGGACTTCGATAAAATTCCCGTTGGAAACCATGACAACGTTCATATCCACATCCGCCCGGGAATCCTCCTCGTACGTCAAATCCAGGAAATTTTCTCCGCCCACGATCCCAACACTGGTGGCAGCGACAAAATCGGTGATAGGGATACGCCGGATCAACTTGCGCTTGCGCATGACGTCCATGCAGTCGACCATCGCGATAAAACTCCCCGTGATAGAGGCTGTCCTTGTCCCGCCGTCCGCCTGGAGAACATCGCAATCCAGGGTGATGGTCCTTTCTCCCAATTCCTTGAGGGCTACGATGGTCCGCAGAGAACGGCCCACGAGGCGCTGGATCTCAAAAGTCCTCCCCGACCTCTGGCGTTCGCGGTTGACCCTGGTTTCGCAGGACCTCGGCAGCATGCCGTATTCGGCCGTCACCCAGCCGCCCTCGCCTTTGCCCTTCAAAAAAGGAGGCAGGGTTTCTTCCACGGTCGCCGAGCAGATGACCTTGGTTTCCCCCACTTCGATCAAACAGGATCCTTCGGCGTGCTTAAGAAATTTTCTCGTCACTTTCACTTTCCGGGGCGCGTCAGCCGCCCGGCCGTCCGTTCTTATCATTTTTGACCTTTCCGCTGGAAAATATCCCGGCCCCTGGCGTCAATGCCGACGATCAAAGGAAAATCTTTGACGGTCAGCCTACAGACTGCCTCCGGGCCTAATTCCGTAAAACACACCTTACGAAGGGATTTGACCTTTTTTGACAGGAGAGCTCCGGCTCCCCCTGTTGCCAGAAAATAAACTCCTTTATGCTTCTGAATCGCCTGCCGGACAGCTTCTGAACGACGGCCCTTGCCGATCATTCCTTTCAATCCTAACTTCAAAAGCGGCGGGGTCATCGTATCCATGCGGCTGCTGGTGGTCGGCCCGCAGGACCCTATCACCTCTTCCGGCCGCCTTCGCGTGGGGCCGCAATAATAAATGACTTTGTTTTCAAGGTTCAAAGGGAGCTTCGCCTTTTCCTTCAGGAGGCCGAGCAGCTTCTTATGGGCCTGGTCCCTGGCTGTGAAGATCTCGCCCGAAAGCAGGACTTCATCCCCGGCCTTCAGGGATTCCAGGATCCCGGGCTCAAATGGTGTCGTGAGGCGGATTTGTTTAGAGGCGTTCACTGGCGCTCCTCAACACATGGCAGCTGATATTGACGCAAACCGGAAGCCCGGCAATATGGGTCGGATACGTGGAAATGTTGACGCCCAAAACAGAAGTGCTGCCTCCCAGGCCCATGGGACCCAGGTTGATTTTGTTCAGTTTCTTCATAAGGGAATTTTCCAGGCGAGCGACGTGCGAAAGACCGCTTCTCCTGTTCAAAGGCCTCAAAAGGGCTTCCTTGGCCATCTGGCAGGCATAATCCGAAGTCCCTCCGATGCCCACTCCGATGACGTAAGGCGGGCAGGCGTCAGGCCCCGCTTCGTGCACCGCCGAAATGACAAAATCCTCCACCTCGCCGGGCCCGGCGGTCGGAACAAGCATTTTCAGGCGCGTCTTGTTTTCGCAGCCGAACCCTTTGGGCATGACCGTTATTTTAAGCCCTTTTTGACGGGAGAAATTCGCGTGAACAATCCCCGGAGAAAAACCCGGCCGGCCGCGCAGCAGAGGGTCGGGAATAATGGAATCACGCAGAAACCCTTCCCTGTACGCCTCGGCAATACCTCCCCGCACAGCTCCCTGCACATCAATGCCCGAGATATTCACATCCGGGCCAATCTCCAAAAAGACAACAGGCATTCCCGTGTCCTGGCACAGGGCCAGGGAATCACGCCGGGCGATCCTGGCGTTCTCCAGCAGGTCGGCGAGAATCCGCCTGGCCCGCGGGTTCTTCTCTCTGGCCAAGGCGCGCTTCAGGCTTTCTTTCACGTCAGGCCTGAGAGAAAAATTCGCCTTCAGGCTCAACCTGCGCACGCATTCCCGGATTGCCCGTTCTCTGATCGTCTTCATTTTTTCCTGTATTCCCTCGTGACGACAGTCGTGATGCCGCCCCTGGGATTAAATTTAGTGACCATTTTTACCCATCGGGGGCCGCACGCCTTGATGAAATCATCCATCAGTTTGTTGGCAAAATGTTCGTGAAAAATGCCGACATTCCGGTAAAAAAACAGGTATTCCTTCAAAGACTTAAGCTCGACGCAGGACCGGGAAGGAATATAATCGATGAGGATGACGGCAAAATCGGGCAGACCTGTCTTCGGGCAGATGCAGGTAAATTCCGGGATCTCGATATGGATCTCAAACCTCTTGTCAGGATATTGGTTTTCCCAAACCTCGATCCCGGGTGTCTTCATAGCCCGGATATGTTTTTGCAGATTTTCGTACGATGATTGTTTTTTCATTTCACCCTTTTAGTATGTTCTACTTCTGATTTCGTTTTTGCTCTACGCCATTCGCCATAAGCCCATTCTTCATTCTTAATTCTTAATTTTTAATTGTTCTTCGTCCTTCAGTCTTCCGATTTCAGACTTCTGAATTCAGACGTCAGACATCAGATTTCCGACTTATCTCTTTTGCTATATGCCCTTCGCTCTTAGCCATAAGCCCATTCTTCATTCTTAATTCTTAATTGTTCTTACGTCCAACGTCCTCACGTTAACTGTGGACCATTGACCGTGGACTATGGACTGTTCCACTACCTAATCCCCGCCAGCTTATGCGCCTGAGGAAGAATATGCACAGAAGAATTTCCCTGGTCCGTCAGCACTTCCTTGAATGTTTCCATTTTATGCAAAAGGGCCCTACTGGTATGGGTTTCCTCCGGCTGAAGAACCACCGGGATCCTGCCTTTGTATGCCGCCAGCAAAGTCGAAGCCTTTAAAATGTCTTTCTTCGGCGTGGTCAAGGCGATCACCATTTTGACAAAAACGTCCTTTTGGGAGGCCATCTCCAGAAATTCCGCGTGCTCTTTCCAATACCCCCTCTGTCCTGTGGAACCGGGGAGCTTAAAATCCATTGCCACGATATCCACTTTATCCCGGATTCGCCGAAACGCCTCAGGCAGGGTCCCGTTTGTTTCCAGATAGACGTCTGTTTCAGGCATGGCGTCCAGAAAGTCAAAAAGAAAATCCGACTGGCACAAAGGTTCGCCGCCGGTCAGGCAAAGCGAATGGAACTTGTCGTGACGGCCGACTTCCCTGGCCAGATCTCCGACGCTCAACTCCCTGTAACGCTTCAAAGGAGTATCGCAAAAACCGCACTTCAGGTTGCAGCCGAAAAACCGGACAAAAACCTGCTGCTCGCCCAGGTAAAGGCCCTCCCCCTGAAAACTTTTGAATACTTCAGAAACCTTTGCCTTCATCATCCGGATTTTTTCTCCATCAACGGATCCCTGATGCCCGCTTCCCTGAAACCCTTGGCCCTCAAAAGACAGCTGTCGCAGCGTCCGCACGGGGATTTTCCGCCCTGATAACAGGACCAGCTCAACTCATAGGGCGCGCCCAGTTTCACTCCGGCCTTAATGATCTGGGATTTCTTCATGCGCAAAAGAGGGACTTCTATCCTGACCGCAGCGCCTTCAACACCCCGCTTTGTGGCCAGCCTGCCCAAACGCTGAAAAACCGAAAAATAGGCGGGCCGGCAGTCCGGATAACCTGAATAATCCAGGGCGTTGGCGCCGATAAAAATGCTGTCCGCGCGAATCGCTTCAGCCCAGGACAAGGCAAAGCTTAAAAAAATGGTATTTCTGGCCGGCACATACGTGGAAGGAATGCCCTTCATGGCGCGGCGGTTCAAAGGCAGGCGCGCCGCCGGATCCAGGAGCGAAGACCCTTTCCAGGGAAGGCTGAACCTGACAACATGGGCCGGACAACCGGCCCTGCGGGCAATAGCCCTTGCCTGTGTCACCTCCCTGCTATGCCTCTGGCCGTAATGAAAGATCAGGGCGTGGACCTCGTAACCCCTGGATTTCGCCAGATAAAGGACCGTGGTCGAGTCAAGCCCGCCGGATAAAAGAACGATTGCCTTCTTCATGGTTCCGAATAACACGCGCAATTCGTTTCCGTTTCCCACACCTTTACATAAGACAAAGCCGCGTCTCCTCCGGAGAACCTCTCTTTCAGGCTCTTAAAGACCCAGGACGCAATATTTTCCGAGGTCGGGTTCACCTTCCGAAAATCCTCAAAATCGTTCAAATACGTGTGGTCCACGAGCGCCAAGACCTCTTTGAGGACTCCCTTTAGCGTGGAAAAATCCTCCAGCATACCCAAGGCATTGAGTTTGCGGCCTTTGAGGGCTGCTTCCACTTTCCAGTTATGGCCATGAAGCTCCTCGCACTTGCCCCGATAGCCTCGAAGATTATGGGCCGCGCTAAAAGACATAGAAACAGATATCTCATGCATAAGCAGCCGCCTTTTTGACTGTTTTGAGTTCAGACCCCAGGAAACGACTGGCGACATTGGCGAAAATGGCGACTTCATCGCTGACAAAATACCGGCGGCTCGCCCTGGTTTTCTTCTTGTTCACCAGGCCCTCCTGAATTAAGACCTGGCGCACCTCGTTGGCAACCTGCTGCGCGGAATCAATGAGACGGACCCCTTGACCCATGATCGCCTGGATCTTAGACTTCAGGAGCGGATAATGCGTGCAGCCCAGAATCAGGGTATCGATCTTCCTGGATTTTAGGCCTGACAGATATTTTTCCGCCACGCGCAGGGCAATGCCGTCATTGACCCAGTTTTCTTCCACGATAGGCACAAACATCGGACAGGCCTGGCTGTAGACTTTCACGCCTGGATCCAGCCTCTTGATCTCCTGCTCATAGGCGCCGCTGTTGATGGTCGCGCGCGTCCCGATGACGCCGATCCTGCCGTTCTTGGTGGCGTAAACCGCCTCTTTGGCCCCTGGAAGGATCACGCCGATGATCGGAATCTTGAAATGCTGGCGAATGACGGGCAGGGCGAGGCTTGACGACGTGTTGCAGGCGACAACAATGACCTTAACGTTCTGTTGCAGTAAAAACAGGGTATTCTCCAGGGAAAATTTGATGATCGTTTCCCTGGATTTGACGCCGTAGGGCACCCGTGCCGTGTCGCCGAAATAAACCAGATGTTCGTTCGGAAGAAGTTTGATCAGTTCTTTGACCACGGTCAGGCCGCCGATGCCGGAATCAAAAACCCCTATAGGTTTATCCACTCTTTTCCCCCTTAATCCGCCTCCGGCGGATTAGGCCCTCCGCCATATGGAATGCGGAGGCCTATCCTTTCTGGATTAACTCTGAGGCCTGCGTCAAGTCAATTTCGCTCACGCCTCTGGCTCTTGTGAGGGAAATTGATAGCGCTTAGGCCGAAGAGTCTTTCTTTGCTGGTCTTCCGCCTCCGGCGGATTAGGCCCTCCGCCATACCTGACCTTATTGGAATGGTCAGTATGTCGCCTTCTGCGACATACGGAATGCGCCAGGCCTATCCTTTCTGGATTAACTCTGAGGCCTGCGTCAAGTCAATTTCGCTCACGCCCCTGGCTCTTGGGAGGGAAATTGATAGCGGCTTAGGCCGAAGAGTCTTTCTTTGCCGAAACATTAATTCTCAGACACCTGCTTAAATTTTAATATTCCCGCGGCTATGGCTTGCGCCATGTGTTCGCGATACAAGGGATCATAGAGTTTCCGCTCGCCGGCCTGGTTGGACAAATACCCGATCTCAACCAGGACCGAAGGCATGGACGAACCTTTGAGCACGGCAAAACCCGCCCCTTTGACACCCAGCATTTTTATATCCATTTCCCGGGAAACGATCTCACCCAGCAAACGCGCCAATTCGACGGATTCTTTGCGGTTCTCGGTGTGAATCATGTCCCAAAGGATCGCCTTCAAAGGAAAGGATTCGAGAAAATCGGCGTCCTCAAGTTCCAGGGAGGCGTTTTCCGCCGAGGCCGTGGCCCTGGCATCGTCATCAACAGATTCGCTTAAATAATAAACCTCAAAACCCTCAATCCACCGGGAATGATTGGCATTGGCGTGGATACTGACGAAAATATCGGCTTTTCTGCGGCTGGCGATCTTCGGCCTCTGGGTCAAGGGAATAAACCGGTCGCTATCGCGGGTCATGTACACGGTCAGCCCGGCGCGCTCCAGCTCTTTCTTGACCTTTCCGGCGACATCCAGCACGACCTCTTTTTCCCGCAACCCCGTCTTACCGATGGCCCCCGGATCCTTGCCGCCATGCCCCGGGTCAAGGACAACCACATTCACGGCGCGCCGCAAGACCCCTTCCTGTTTCCCGCCTGTCTTTTTTTCCTGAAGCGATGAGGGAAAAAAATAACCCCTGACTTCCACAGGCGCCCAGATAACACTGTCTTTAAGGACAACCGGGCCCTTCAGCTGGACGACAAGCGGACCGAGAAGAGCCTGACGGCTTCCAACCAAAAGCTCCAGCTTGGTCCGGTCTTTCTTCAAAACAACGACCTGGCTGAGAGGGTCGTAATCCCAGGCCACGGCTTCCTCCTGACACATCTGCATCAATGGGAAATACGCCGCCTGATTGATCGATTGCGTGGCATAAGGACAACCGCCGGGCTGCGTTGTGGCGCAGCCGCCGGCCATTACGGCCAGGATCGCTATAAGAACAAGCCTCTTTCTCAAATCGTTAAACGTCCTTTGCGGATGTCTTATTTAAAAAACGCGTCTGTTAAAATTCCCAGCCTGTTGGAAAAAGTCAGGCTGCGGTAAATACACATCAAATAATGAAATATCCATCCCGCCAATCCCCACACAGGAACGAAGAGAACCTTCCCGCAGGCCTTGCGGTTGGCCATCGGCACCAAAAACCCCAAGTCCACGGGCCGATATTTCTTCAACGTCGTCATCTTACGGCAAAGCCGAATGATGTTGTGTGCGGCCAGATGACCTTGTTTCAGGGAAAACTGGACAGCCATGCGCAAAGGTTTCCCGCCCCGGGTAAAACAGGCGGCGTCTCCCGCGGCAAAGGCCCCGGAGGCAAAGCGCAAGGTTTCCTCCACCTGCAGGCGTCCCTGTTTGTCTTTGCCAAAGGGCAGCTGCCGGACAAATTCAGGAGTTTCAACACCCGCGGCCCAAATCATCAGATAATCGGAAATCTCAAATCCGCTGGACAACTTCAGGCGTTCATCCCCGGCCTCTTTGATCGAAACGCCTGTGTGGACCTGGATACGGAGGCTGCAAAGGTTGATCCGGCAGTAGTCCTTGATCCGCTCCGTCAGGGGGCCGAGGATATCCTCCTGCCGCTCCACAATATGAATGCGGTATTTTTTCACCCCGCGCTTCTTCAGAAGACGGGCGATATTGGTCGCCACCTCAATGCCGGTGTAACCGGCTCCGACCACGACAAAATTCTTTTCCGGATATGTCAGGACCGTATTCTGGAGCACAAGCGCGTCCTGGGCCGTATCCAGCTTCAAAGCCCGTTTCTGAAAGTCTTTATTGCCGTAGAAGTTCGTCGATGAGCCGGGGCAAACAAGCACATATTCATATCCGAGCGCATGGCCCGCTTTCAAACGGACTTCTTTTGCGGCCGTATCCAGGAATTCCACTTCGCCGTTCTCGTAAGCGACCCCCATCCCCTCCAGATACGCCTCCAGGTCCACAGTGGCGTGGGACCTGGAGATACGCCCTCCGATCACATCCGGCAGAACGGGGAGAAAATCAAACGTCCTCTTGGCGTCTATGACGATGATCCGCCTTTCGCCGAGGTTTTTTTTGTTCCTGGAAAATACGCGGGCGGCCTCAAGACCGGCAAAACCCGCGCCGATAATAACTATGTCACCCATGGCCTGTCCCTTTTTGAGCGTCCTAAGGCATATATGATATTATACTTCCGTCGACTTTTCAAGACCGTCCACCTAACTTCTTGCTTAAGAGCATCCTTTTGTGATAAAGTAAATCTCTCTCGAAACCCGGCAACCCATAACTATAGTTAGCGAAAATCCCCAAGCCATGATCGATGTCTATTTAAGCAAAATTAACCGCGGAATCAAAGACATCCTGGACCAGGCCCGGCGCCGGTATAAATTGCGGCAGGTCTCGGACCATCTCTTCGCGTTTACCAAGGAATTCGTCCTGCGCAAAGGCAAAAGGATCAGGCCGCTGCTCTTTATCCTCAGCTACAAGGGATATGCCGCCCGCCCCACGACAGATGAATCAGGCCTCTTCATCTCCGCCGCCTCTATCGAGCTCCTGCACGATTACATGCTGATCCATGACGACGTTATCGACAAATCCCAGCTTAGGCGCGGCAAGCCGACACTGCACAAGATGTTCGACCGGCAAATGAAGTTTAAAGACGGCGCTAAAATCGGAGAAGAACTGGCCATTGTGGCCGGAGACATTCTTTTTGCCCTGGCCATCGAATCCTTCACGACCGTCCAGGAGGACCTCAGGCGAAAAGAAAAAACCCTGAAAAAACTCGTGGAAACAGCCGCCTTCACCGGCGCCGGAGAATTCATTGATGTCGTTTCCGGGCACCAATCCATCGACGAACTCACCGAAAAAAAGATCCTCTTGAATTACACCCTGAAAACCGCCCGCTACACATTTGAATGCCCCCTCTTGATGGGCGCTCTTCTGGCCGGGGCCCCGGCCGCCGAACAAAACAAATTGTCCAGTCTGGGCCTGGCCTCAGGCCAGGCCTTCCAGATCTATGACGACATGCTGGACCTTTTCGCCTCCGAGAAAGTCATCGGAAAGCCCGTGCTCACCGATTTGAACGAATCCAAAAAGACCCTTTTGATCTTTCGGGCCTATCAACGGCTTTCAGGAACCAAGCGTCGCTCCTTGCGGCAAATCCTTGAAAAAGAAAATAAGACCCTGACCGACCTGAAGGAATTACGCGCCCTGATCGTGGAAAGCGGCTCTTACGAATCCTGTCTGAAGATCATGACAAACCTGCAGAACAAAGCCCTTGGGCTCTGCAGGGACCTGCGCATGGAAACGGCGCACAAAAAAATGCTGTGCGCCGTTATTGAAAAACTTTCCCCGTCCCGCATGCCCCTGGAATTACCCCGCAAAAAATGAATCCCCGCGCCTATCTCGTCGATTAACCCTGCTTGATTTTTTTCGGCTGACAGAGGTGCTCAGCGGAAACAGCCAGGCGGCCGCAGGAATTACAGATATAACTCAGCTTTTTGAGCTTGCTGTCGCACATATGCCGGGCGTCCACGATCAAAGAACCGCACCAGTCGCACGTCTGGTCCTTGGCTTTTACAGGAACGCAGAGATGTCCGGCGCCCCGCACGGATTTTCCGCAGGTCTTACAACTCTTTCCTTTTTTTTCAGGCATCTGTTTCCTCATTTCTGACTTCCGACATCCGATTTCCGACTTCCGATTTCGTTTTTGCTCTACGCCATTCGCCATAAGCCCATTCTTCATTCTTAATTCTTAATTTTTAATTGTTTTCTTCGTCCCTCGGTTTCTGTTGCCTGTGGCCTGATTTCGCCCCTTCAGGCTACCGCCGGCAAAAACAGCATATCCGTGGAACCCGTGTATTGCATCTTCACGATCTTCCAGCCGCCTTCCTCCCTGCGCCAGGAAGCCATGACTTTTCCCGCGTCATAATAGATCTTTTCATCGCCCTCTTTCCTGAAAAGACACCTGAAGGCGATCTCGCTTTCCGCGGAATCGCCCTGCGGTTTAATGATAAGCCTTTTGAGCTCCATCTTAAAAGGCTTAAAATCCCTAAAGGCTTTTTCAGCCAAAGCCAGGACCTCAGCCTTGCCCAAACCCGAGTCATCCTTATAACGTAAGGAAAGAACGCGGCTGTAACGCGACGCGTCATTCTTTTCTATGCCGAGAATGGCCGCGTACAGGGCTCTTTTGATCCTTTTCTCGTCATTGACGGAAAAGGCATTGACGAGCGCGAAGATCAAGACGGCCGACAAAGCCACGCTGAATATAAAACGGCCCGGATGTTTCAACAAAAACCCCTCTATCTTGTGATGGCCGTGATCTTATACTTCAAAACCCCGGCAGGCACCGCGACCTCGACAACATCCCCTACCTTACGCCCCAGAAGAGCCTTGCCGATCGGCGACTCCAGGGAAAGCTTACTCTGCGTGTAATCCGCCTCTGTCGGCGACACCAGGATATACACGCACTCTTCGCCGGAGTCTTGGTCGGATAGACTGACACGGGCCCCGATATATACCTTGTCGGAGGAAATATTCTCGTTCTCAATGATCCGCGCCCTGGAAAGCTTGCCTTCCAGTACGGCGATCTTCTTTTCCAGATGGGCCTGGGCCTCTTTGGCCGCGTCGTACTCGGCATTTTCAGAAAGGTCGCCCATGGCCCTGGCCTTGGCCAGCTGCTGGGCGATCTGCCGCCGTTTGGTCGTCTTGAGCTCATCGAGCTCGCCCTTCAACTGCTCATAACCTTTTTGCGTCAAAAATACTTCGTCCATGGTTTCTCTTTTTTCTAAGTTAAACGTCGTCTTTAGGAGTGATTTGTCCGACTTTCTGCGGGGACACTACGATCTCGATGCGGCGGTTAAGCCTTCGGCCTTCCTTGGAATCGTTCGTGGCCCTGGGCCTGTAACGGCCGAACCCGACAGCCGACAACCGCAGGGGGTCGATCCCCCTGGATTGCAGGTATTGAACCACGCTCAAGGCGCGGGCAAACGAAAAATCCCAATCCGATTTCCATTCAAAAACCACCAGGGACTGATTATCCGTATGCCCTTCCACAAAAACATAGTTCTGGGGGAATTCCTTCTGAATGATGGCTGTGATCAAATCCAGAAAAGCCCGGCCGTCATCGCTGAGCATGTTGCCCCCGGAAATAAAAACCCTTTCCGCGGAAACCGTAATGACAAGACCGCGGTCGGAAACAAAAAGCCACACGTTCTTTCGCAGGATCTCCGGCTCAAGCACCTTCTCAAACAGGTCCCTGACCTCAAAAAAGTGGCGGATGTCGATATTCTGGATATCACGGCACAGGGCCAGCTCTTTTTTGAGAAGGTCATTCTCCTTCTGCGAGACCTGGTATTTCTGGCTCAGAAGATCCATTTGCTTTCGCACGTCTTCCCGCGGCGCGCGCGAAGCGCACCCCGAACAGATCAGGCAGGCCAGAAATACAACGATAAGGCAGTTTTTGAAGGTCATGTTCGTCTGTGGTTTGAAAAAAATCAGCGGCGCCCTGAATTTTCCTGCAAGATCCCCTGTAGGGCCGACTGTTCCTGCATGCGCTTAAACGACTTCAGGCCTTTACGGCCCAGCCGCCTGATAATCAGGCTCTCAATAGCCTTCAGTTTCAACCGTAAAAAAACATACTCGGGTTTCAGCCCCTGCGCGGGCGTGAACTTCATTTGGCCGGCGTCGTCTTTCTTCTGAACGACATAACTGTTCCATTCCTTAACGAAAGGAGCGATCTCCTCCCTCTCCCTTTCGCTTAATGAAACGAGACTGCGCTCAAAAAAATCCGCGATCTCCCCATCAATGTCGAGTTGCGTGAATTTACGATCGACCCGGTCGCATTCTTCCCTGACATTTTTATATAACCAGAAAAGATATCGTTTGTAAAGTGAATCCCTGTCCTCAGGATCCCTGTCAATCCCATCCCTTTTTTTGGTCTTCATCAGAAACGGATCACCTCCCCCTTAAGGATATCCGGCAGAGGCTGGGCGTCGATCCTCATGCCGCCGTCATGCTCGATTTTGATGGTATAAAGCATCCCCGGAACAAACAGGGTTCCCGGCGCTTCGATCTGCGCGTTCTTGATCCCCGCTCTTTCCGCGGACCGCTGATCCAGGCTGTATTCCCAGAACTCCTTCCAGAAGGCTTCCTGCACTCCCGCGCTATAGGCGTCTGTTTTGGCGATCTCATAGCCGCGGGGCACCCTGTAAAATTCCGTCAGCGCGTATTCCTGTGTTTTTTCTCCATCCAGGAAAAAGACCTTCAGAAACAGATAAACGCTCTTTCCCCTGGCCGGATCGCCCTTTTCGACATAAAAATCCCTGAACCGGACGACCAAAGACTGAAACTGAATAATATTGCCCGAGAACGTGAAATAGCGCGGCGCCAGCGGCCTCCCCCCGGCGTCATATTCAAGGAACTTGATGGTGGTAAGGGTTTTCCCCGAATCAGGGTCCGTGCGCGTATCCGTGACAAGGACCTGGGCAATGCGGGATTCCGCCTTCAGGCGCCCGATGACCTGTTTTAACACCTGGGATTCCCGCAAGACCGCTGCCACTCTGAATCCCAGAAAAACCACAAGGGCCAGAAAGGCCCCCGCGGCCAAAATGCGGATCAGGCGCGAAAAAGAAAAATGCGGTTTGACGGTCATATTCAGCAGACGGAAGCGATCTGTTTCAATTCCTTGTATCGCTTCCCGATCTCCTTGTTTGTGACGCGGCAGCTGCGCTCCAGGCCGAAGCCCTGGACATTAAACGAGGCCATGATCGTGCCGTACGTGATGGCTTTTTTGACTGAGACCGCGTCGAGCTTTCCGGCCTTTGCCAGATAACCCATAAATCCTCCGGCAAACGTATCTCCCGCGCCTGTGGGGTCCACGACCTTTTCCACCGGGTAAGCCGGCAGGCAAAAAAGGAAATCCTTGCAGAACACGATGACCCCATGCTCCCCTTTTTTGACCACGACAATAGAGGCGCCCATACGCCTGAGGGCGCGGGCGGCCTTGATGAGGTTGGACTCCCCCGAAAGACTGCGGGCCTCGGCGTCGTTGGCGACAAAAATATTCACCTTTTTCAACAAACCGACCAGGGAATTTTTCTTGTGGTCGATCCAGTAATTCATGCTGTCCAAACCGATCAATTTCGGCGAACGCATGTGGGTCAACAGATGCTTCTGGATATCGGGATCCACGTTGGCCAGGAAAATATTTTCGATCGACTTCTGATGTTCTGCGACCTGGGGCTTAAACACGGAAAGAACCCCCAATTCGGTGCTCAAGGTCAAGGCCGTGTTCAGATCACCCCTGTATTCGCCTTCCCAGCGGAATGTGCGGCCATCCTCAATGATCAAGGACGTCAGGACGATCCCCTTGCGTTTCAAAAAATCCGTGTGTTTCTTGGGGAAATCCGAACCCACGATCGCCACGAGATTGACCCGCGTGAAATGGCGCGCCCCCATGGAAAAATGAACAGCGGAACCTCCGAGCATCTCCCGACGTTTCCCGGAAGGGGTTTTAACGGTGTCCAATGCGGCAGTTCCCAAAACGAGAATACTCACGCGGCAGCCTCCTTGCGGCATGTCTCTGTATTGATTTTTTTACGGGGTTTTCTCCTGAATTTCAGGACAGAAAAAACAACCCACGAGAACAGGATGATGTTCACAATGCTGAATGTCTTAAAAACAATGTCCGGCGAAACAATGGCCGCCGGAAACATCACGGCCAGACACACCCAGACGCCCAGCGCCCAGGACAGGCTTAAGTCCTCCGAAGAACGGCGCCTATGCATTTTGAGGACCAGCGGAATATTCCAGAGAGGCAGAACGACCGCGGCGATCAAAGCCAGCGTCTTCACTTTTGCCTCCGCGTCCTTTTTTTAGCCCCATGATGGCACAAGGCGTGATAATAGGGCGCCGGCCTGCCGTCTTCAAAAGGGAATTCGCGGCAATAGCGTGGACGGATATCGTACACAATGCATCGCTTGGCGTCGTTCTGGAAAACGCATCGGCGATGCCTCAGGACTGTTGAAAACACGAATCCTGACGGAGACCTTTTGTCGGAACGCAGGAATTTGAACCACGGCCGAGGGACGGCGGGCGCCCTCTTGAGGATTTGTGAGGCTTCAAACAGATCCACTTCGACTCCATCCCGGCAGCAACTTCCCAAATCACAGCGGCGGCAAAGGGAAAGATCGGGTTTTTTCTTCTGCGTCTTGCGTGCGGTATCGGCGTTTTTTTTCATAGATTTAAGTTAAGGGTACCTCCGTATACCCTTTGTCTCCGATGTTCATCATCGAGACTTTTGTGGGAATGATGACGATCAAAATAAAATTGGGGTCCTGCGGCCCCTGGAAAAACTGCCGCAGCATCATCTGCTTGTTCCATAATTCTTCCTTCAGGGAGGCTTCCTCGCTCACCGACGCCTTCCCTTCGATCCTGCAATGGCTCAGTTTCCTGTCCACGAAACAGATCTCGATCTTGGGGTTTTTAGCGATCTGCGCGAGTTTTTTGGAGCCGGGAAACGTGGCTGCCAGAAGCTTTCCGTCGTCCGAAAGGACAGGCATCATGGCCCTGACGCGCGGCTGATCTGCGTCGCAAGTCGCCAGATATCCCATCCCCGCGTCCAATATCATCTGATTCACATCATCAAGTGTCATTATTTCCTCCTGTTTCAGGTATCAGTTCTCAGGTATCAGGCCGCTGCTAGTTCAGCTTATGGCGGATAGCTTATAGCTTGTGGCTAAGAGCATAGGGCAAAAACAGTACAAAAAATAAGCTGCTTGGCTGTTTGGTTCTGATGGACTCAATTTCCAAATCGCAAAAAGCAATTTAGGGTCTAGGGTTTAGGGTTTAGGGACTAGGACTAGCCCCTAGCACCTAAATCATTCTTCATTCTTAATTCTTCATTTTTAATTCTTAATTGTTCTTCGTCCCTCGGTTTCTGTGGACTGCGGCCCGTGGCCTGAAATCGGTATCGTTAAGCGAGCGCCAGGCGAGCGACGCATCCAGGTTTAAGCGTAACGAAGTGTAGCGATTCCGCCTGACCTCTCCCCCTCCAAGCGCCAAGATCTTATCTGAAAGGCTGCAGTTGAAGCTTTTTGAGCGAATTGGACCACAGGCTTGCGCGAAGCGGCAAGCCGAGGACCAGCTGAGCGATAAAAAGATTCAACTGGAGCCTAACTTCTACTGACCCTTTTTCGATGCCAATATTGAAAGCTGAGGCTGATGCTTTTAGAGCGAATTGGACCACAGGCTTACGCGAAGCGGCAAGCCGAGGACCAGTTGAGCGAGAAAAGTGCCAGCCTCAGCCCTCCATCTTCGACATCTGTATCAACTCAGCCGCAATAGCCACTGCGATTTCTTCGGGCGTTTGCGCGCCGATATCCAGCCCGATAGGCGTATGCACGCTTTTAAGCCTGTTGGCCGTAAAACCCAGGCGTTTCATTTCTTTAAAAACATGCTCGATCTTGGCGCGGCTGCCGATCATGCCGATGTATCCGGCCTCACGCGATAACACGGTTCTCAGGGCCTCGGCATCATGAAGGTGGCCGTGCGTAACAATGACGACGGCTGTGTGACGGTCCATGGGAATCTTGCGCAGGATTTTTTCATACCGGCCGCACAAAACCTTCCCGATGTGGGGAAACCTTTTCGGATCTGCGAATTCGCGACGATTGTCCACAACAGTCACATCATAATCCAGGAGTTTGGCAATCACCGAAAGGCTTAAGCCGATATGGCCAGCCCCGGCGATCACAAGATGTTTGGGGGGAGAAATAACGTCAAAAAAAATAGAGACCTTGCCTCCGCAAACCTGCAGGCCCGACTTACGGTCCAGGGGGTATTCCTTTAAGAAAGACTTTCCTCGTTTTAACGCGCTCACGGCGTCGGCAATGGCCAGTTTTTCGAGCCCGCCCCCGCCCACAGTGCCGGCGATCCTGCCTTCCCCTGAAACCACCATCCTGCCGCCCACAACCGCCGGAGAAGAGCCTGAACAGGCCACGACCATGGCCAGAACGCACTTTTTGTTGCTTTCCAAAACCGGGAGAATCTGGTTGATTATCTTTTGCATTAATTTACAATGGACTTATGCTCTCAGGTCTTCTTTTAGCCGCCGGAACCAGCAGCCGCTTTGGCTCTCCCAAACCCCTGGCCCTGTTTAAGGGGCAGCCCGTCCTGACATTCCTTTTAAAAAATCTCTTGAGGACAAAACTGGATGAGATCGTCGTCGTCCTGGGAGCTGAGGCGGGGCTCATCAGGCCTTCCATCATCGAGGATCAGCGTATCCGCAGCGTCATTAACGAACGTTATCTGTCTGGCCGGACATCCTCTTTTAAAAAAGGCCTTTCGGCCCTTTCGGCTTCCAGCGAAGGCCTTCTTCTTTTGCCGGTGGACACACCCTTTGTCCAGCCCCAGACAATAGACCTGCTGATAGAAACCTACGACAAAAACCCTTACCCTGTTTTGGTCCCGGCCTATCAAGGACGTTTGGGCCATCCCCCGGTCTTTGCCAAAACCCTCTTTCCTGAATTCGCCTGTCTTGGAGATGACGAACCCTTATTCACCGTCCAGCGCCGTCATTCCCCTGAGGTCCTCAAACTCCCCGTGGCCGATGAAGGTGTTGTCCTTTCCTTCAATACCCTCCAGGAATTCGAAACCATCAAGAATAAATTCGGGTCTAGGGACTAGAACTAGCACCTAGTACCTGGAACCTAGCACCTAAATCATTCTTCATTCTTAATTCTTAATTTTTAATTGTTCTTCGCTGTCGACTGATCCCGTCCCTCGTGCCTTCGTCCTTCGCCTTTCGGCACATCCCCACGTCCTTACGTCCTACGTCCTCACGGATTTCAACGCGGCGAGGACTTTTTGCGGCGTAATCGGCAAATCCTTGATTTGCACCCCCACGGCGTCAAAAATAGCGTTGGCGATGGCGGCTGCCGTCGGCAAAAGTGAAGCTTCGCCCATGCCCTTGGCGCCAAAAGGCCCCTGAGGGTCGTTTGTTTCAACAAAAATGGATTCAATCGTTGTCCTGTCCATCGAACGGGGAATGCGATATTTGGAAAAATTGGGATTAAGGACTTTTCCGTCCCTGAATCTTAAGTTCTCATGAAACGTGTAGCCGATCCCCATGATGATGGAACCCTCGATCTGACCATGAACGCTGACCGGATTGATGGGATAGCCGATATCGTGCACGTCGTACATGCGCAGGACGCGGACACGGCCTGTTTTTTTATTCACCTCAACTTCGGCGATCTGGGCCTCAAACCCGTAGCTGCCGGAAATGTTCCCTTCGCCCGTGCGAAAATCAATAGGCGTTGTTTTCGGATTATAGCTTCCGCGGCCGATAATCAGCTGCCCGTAATTGAAAGAGGAACAAAGGGTAATGGCCTGGTCGAAAGACAAGAGGACCTTTCCCGTGGCAGCCTCGACCACGCTCTCATCCCTGATATCGAGGCTGACAGGATCCAGCTTCAATTCCCGGCCGACCACATCAAGCACCTGACGCTTGGCGTCCCTGGCGGCGTTCCTGGTGGCGTTGCCGGAAATGAATGTCACGCGGCTGGCAAAGCTCCCCGTATCAAAAGGCGTGATTTCCGTATCAGCGGCCTTGACCCTGATCCTCTCATAGGCGATCCCCATTTCCTGGGCCGCGATCTGCGCCATGGCCGTATCCGATCCCTGGCCCGTATCGGCGGCGCCCGTAAACAGATAGACTGAGCCGTCTTCTTCCACCTTGATGATGGTCCCGGCGGATTCGTGGGACTTATACATTTTGGAGCCCATGACATCGGCGGCAATCCCCAGGCCTATGCCTCTGGCCGTATCCTGCCCCTCATCTTTCTTGCGGCCGTACTTCTCCTTCCAGCCGCTGACCTCAGCGCCCTTGCGGATACATTCTTTCAAACCGTTCGACGACAAGATCATCTTATTGACTGTCAGCGTATCGGGGTCCGTGGCGTTCTTGAGCCGGAATTCCACCGGATCCATGCCGATGCCGCGCGCCAGCATATCCATATGCGATTCGATGGCAAAACCGGACTGCACGCCTCCGAAGCCCCGGATGGCGCCGCAAACAGGATTGTTCGTGTAAACCCTGGAACCGAACATGCGGATATTTTTAATCTTATAGACCATGAAAAGCCGCATCGTGGCCGCGGCGATGACCGTCGGCCCGTAACTGCAATAAGCCCCTCCGTCGGCAATAACCTCTCCGGTGATGGCTGTTATGGTCCCGTCTTTTTTGACGCCGGATTTCAGCTTATAGATCATGGGGTGCTTGCGGCGCGTAAACGAAAAAACTTCCGTCCGGCTGGCCGTGATCTTGACAGGCAGTCCTCCGCTCTTCTTCGACAAAAGACAGGCGGCAAAATCCATGGGGAACATTTCCAGCTTTCCGCCAAATCCTCCACCCACGTTGAGCTTGATGACGCGGATATCCGCCTCAGCCATGCGCAGGGTCTTGGCCATCGCTTCACGGATCTTGAAAGGCGCCTGGGTCGATGTCCACAGGGTGATGCGGCTGGTGGCCAATTCATACTGGCCCACTGAAACATGGGGCTCCAGGGCGCAATGCGCCGCCGACGGCAGGGTGAAAATATCTTCGCGCACATAATCCGCTTCCTTCAAGCCTTTGTCCGGATTGCCAAAGTGCACGGGAAGCATGACGCCGATATTGTTCATGGCGGAATGGATGGCCGGAGCGCCGGGTTTCATGGCCTCCAGGGGATCAAACACGGCCGGCAGGACCTCATAGGTCACATCAATAAGGGAAAGGGCCTTCTCGGCCGTCTCTTCATCCACGGCCGCCACGGCCGCGATTTCATCGCCGATGTAACGCACCTTTTCGGATTCCAGGGGAAGTTGATCGACCGTATAAGGGAAAAAATATTCGTTGGAACCGAACTTGATCTTGGGCGTGTCTTCGGCCGTGACAACCGCGCGGACGCCGGGGAGTTTTTCAGCCTTCGATGTGTCGATCTTGACGATCCTGGCGTGCGCGTGCGGGCTGCGCAGCATACGTCCGACGAGCATCCCCGGAAACTCCAGGTCAAAAACGAACTTCGCTTCCCCCGTCACTTTCAGGCGGGCGTCGATCCTCGGAACGCTTTTTCCGACAGGGCTTGTGGTCTTCATTTCAGCTTTCTGGCCGCGGATTCCACCGCGCTTATGATCCGCACGTAACCCGTGCAGCGGCAAAGATTGCCGTCTAAAGCCCTTGCGATCTCTTCAGGCCCGGGCTCCGGCGTCTTGTCCAAAAGGGATTTGGCCGCCAGGATCATACCGGGCGTGCAAAAACCGCACTGGACCGCGCCTTCATCGATAAAAGCCTGTTGAATAGGATGCAGCTCGCCTTGCGAAGGCGCCAGCCCTTCGATGGTGGTGATCTTTCGGTCCTGCGCGTCCAAAGTCAGCATCAAACAGGAAAGCATGTTTTTTCCGTCGACAAGAACGGTGCAGGCCCCGCATTCGCCTTCCAGGCAGCTGTATTTGGTGCCTTTGAACCCGAGGCGTTCGCGCAACGTTTCAATAAGAAGTTCGCTGTCACGCACCTGGAGATCATAGACTTTGCCGTTAACATTCAGGCTGATGGTTTTCATGCCGCCTTCCCGATTTTTTCTATCACGCTGTCTAAGTCCGCGTCCAGCAAAGAAAGCCTGTATTCATCCAATTTGACAGTGGATAAGTCCTGGCGCATCGCAAGCCTGGCCTCCTCCGCGTTCAACAACCCGGGCTTCCTGCCTTGCCATAAAGCTTCCAGTTTTCTTAACCTTTGGGGGAAAGCCATTGTCGTGTTGACGCAAACGCGAACGTCTTTTAAGGTCTGGGCCTGGAGTCCTGCCGAAAAAACAAGGGCCAGGACAGGCACATCCACATCCATCGTCTGAGTGTGACGAAAGTAAACGCTCAAAGATCCCTGGGGCGGGACAAAAACGCGGGTTAAAATGCCTTTGGTCTTATGGTCTTTGAGAAAATCAGCAAGCTCCCCCTGCTTCCTGCTTCCTCCCGCGGCGATCCACTCCAGCCTGGCATCCAGCGCCATAAGAACGGCCGGCAGGTCCACCCAATAAAAACGGCTGGCGATATTTCCGCCGATCGTCGCCATATAGCGGATAGGGGTTGTGGCCACCTTTGAACAAGCCTCTGCCAATACAGGGGCGCCCTCCTGAACAAGCGGCGAAGAAACGACCTCATCCAGGGAAGTCATCGCGCCTATTGCAACCGCGCCTTTTTCCCTTCGGATGCCCTTTAATTCAGCGATCTTCCTCAAAGTGATGACATCTTCAGGGGAAGCGGCTGTCTTCTTAAGGGTATTGAGCGCGAACGTTCCGCCCGCCAAAAGCATAGGCTTAGGCGACTTTTGCAGAAGCTGCAAAGCCTCTTTCAGCGAATCCGGCGCGTGATATTTAAAGTCCTTGAGTATCGGCATATCTCCTTGTCCTTAATGAGGTTTAATTATACAGAAAAAACACTTCCCAGGCAACAGTGCATAGAAACCGTGGGACGAAGAACAATTAAGAATTGGAGTATGGCAAATGGCTTATAGCAAAAACAGAAGTCGGATGTCGGAAGTCAGAAATCAGAAGACAGAAGGTCGAATGCACTTCCATTGATCAAGTTCAATTCTTCATTCTTAATTCTTAATTTTTAATTGTCGTTATGATTTGGGTAAGTAATCCTAGTCCCTAAGCCCTAACCCCTAAATTGCTTTTGTGCCCTTCGCTCTTAGCCATAAGCCATAGGCCATAGGCTATACGCTATAAGCTCAAGAATGCCCTTCACCCCTAATCATGGCCAGAGCATGCGGAATAAGGTCGACTATGGCTTCCCATGACTCGGCGGCGCCCTTCGGACTTCCCGGAAGATTGATGATCAGGCTTTTGCCTCGAACGCCGCAAACACCCCTTGAGAGAAAGGCCCTCCGGGTCTTCTGCGAGCCAGCGCTTCTCATGGCTTCGCTCAAACCAGGAATTTCTTTTTGCAGGACGAGTCGCGTAGCCTCCGGCGTCACATCGCGGGGCCCCAGCCCTGTCCCGCCTGTTGTCAGGACGACATCTGCCTTGAGGCGGATTTGCCGTTTCACCGCCCGCGCGATCGCCGCCTCATCGTCGGAAACTATCTGCCTGTCGATAAGCGAGGCGCCGACGCGAACCAGAAGAGTTTCCAGAACGGGCCCGCTCTCATCGCGTCTTTTGCCTTGCGCGCAGGAATCACTGACCGTCACTATCCCCGCTATTACGCCTTTTAATCCCGTTTTGTTTTCCAAACGTCCCCGCCTTGGCTTGCGTCACATGCCTTCGATCATAACATTGACCTGTTTCTGCAAAAACCGCTTATTGCGCTCCGGCAGAAGATTCAACAATTTATCCTTAAAGACATTCTTGAGCCACAGGACGCGCGGGCTTTCCAGATAGGAAGAGATCTTGAAAGGAAAGACCACAGAAGGCTCATCGTGTTTAATATAGCGCAGGATCTTTTTGAACTGCCTGGATTCATTCAAAAGCCGCGTCGAGATCACCGCGGACAGATAACCGTCCATAGTCTCGTAGTTAAAGATCCTGCCCTCCAGCTGGGCTGAAACTTCCTTGGCCTGCAGATCGACTTTTGAAAAATATTCCGCGTGGCCGCCGTTAAAGAAAATAGAAAGACGGTCAAAGCCGATGCGCCGCAAAGAAGGCACGCCCAGAAAATCCGAAACCGCGTTCAAAAGAGAATTCTGCTCTATGCGGCCGTTCTCCACAAAAATCTGTCCCTTGAGAGGATCTTTCGGTTCTGTCGTGTCGAGCTTCAAGTCGCCATCCAGCCGCCCCAGGATGAGCGAGGTTTCCCCGGGGGAACGTTCGGCAAAAGACCTCAGATTAACGCCCCTCATATGCGCTTCCGCCTTGGTCGTCAGCACCCCTTCGGCCGAAATGACCGAAAGCCATCCTTCCACGGCGCCCTCGCAGCATCCGGCCTTCAGGGGTTCCAGAGAAAAACCGTTCTCCTGACGCCGGACAACGGCAAACAGGTTATCCAGAGAAAATGAACGGCGGAAAACCTCCTTGGGCTTATCCCGGTCCTCAAGGGAAAAAACCTCAAGCACCAGCCCAGCGTCCCGGGTGGTGATAAAAAGGTCCTCGTCGATTCCGGCCTCAAAACCCTGAAAATTCATGACCAGGTGATGAAACAGGGCTTTGGTCGAATACTGCCAATCCCCGTCGATATTTCCCTTAAGACGCCCTGCTTTCGACCAAACCGCGGAAATGTTGAGCCCAAAGACAACATCCTGGCCTGCAACCGGCACAGACTTAATTTCAGAAGTGATGCTGGGATCCCCCTCGCCCGAACGCCCCACTTTCAGAGAAGCCTCAAAAGGCCTCTGATTGACCTGGAAGGTAATTGCCGAAGACGTTGCTTCCTCGCCTGAATATGTAAAATTCCCGTTGATCTTGCTGATAGAGACGCTGTCAAACAAGCCCACGTCAACGTTTAAGATCTCAAGCTCCGCCTTAGTCACAGGCCGGCTCAAAGAGCCGGACCAATTCAAAGACAACACAGCCAGGCCGCGCGTTTGCACATTCTCGTTATTCAATACAGGCATTTCGTCAAGGATCAGGTGAGGCGCCTCCAACTGAAAATTAATCGCGGGTTCCGGCCGGGACAGTCCTTCCAGCCGGCCGGAGCCAAAAAAGCGAAGTACAGGATTGCTCATCTCAAACCTGACGATCGCAAAAGAATCCTCACCAGCCTCAATATCCAGGAGATAATCAAAAGGCTCACCCAGACTGCCCTCTCCCAGGGCTTCAGCGTCCAGGTTTTCCAGGGCGGGGATATTTTTCAATCTAACCTCTCCCCGGGAAACAAACAAACCCCCTTTCAAAGCGGACACATAGCCGTGGACCTGGATGGCAATGTCCTCTCCCAGCCACATATGGTCCAAAATCAGATAAGAGGTGCTGAAAAGACCGACGTTGCGGTCCAAGCGGCTGATGACTTTACGCAAGCCGTCCATCTGTCCGGAAATCCGTTCCGGATAGACCCGGCTTTCCCCGACCTTGATTTGCTTGATAAGGATTTGCCCTTTTAAAATAGGCGGCGCGTGAAATCCAAAGTCAAGCCGCCGCGTTTCAAAAAGCACGGCCCCTTGAGGGTCGACGCAAGACAAATCCTTGATAACCGCCCCATGCAGGAGGTTAAAGACAGCCGAAGAATACTTGAGGGTATATTGTTCCTCCGAAAAAACGGAGCTCATTTTTCCAAGCTGACTGTTCAAAACATAGGTCAACGCAGCGCTGGAAGCCCCCCATAAAAAAAAGAGGCCTGCCAAGACCAGAAGGAAAAAACGGAAAGGATTACGGGGAGAGGGCAAGGAAGATTTTTTCATCACGGAATACTTTGATCTTGTCGACGTAGTCGTAAACAAGATAGGAGTGGTCAAAGATGGATTTATACCAGCGGGGGAATTTGCGGTCGTAGAAGATCAGGAAAAGGGGTTGGGAAAAAAGCTCCTTGCGGATTTCCTTGATGAGGGCCGCCTCCTGCTCCCCGACCTCATCCTCTTTCTTGATCTCATTGATGATCTTGTAAATGATCAGCTTGGCGAACACCACGCCCTTGTCTTTTGGATAAGAGCGCACATAACGGGAAAGGGTCATGATGGAATTGAAGTAATCCTCATGGTCGAAATAATATTCCCCCAGGGCAAACATCGCCGAAGGCGCATAGCGGGATTGCGGGTCTTCCCTGATGATGGAATTCAGGTGCATGATGGAAAAATACGTCTGCCCCTGGCGGAATGTCTGGATCGCCGAATGGTACCTTTCCCCTGTTTCCGTCAAGGCGCATCCCGGGCAAAAAGCCAGGGCCGCCAGAAGGAGAAAAACACAAATGCATTTTCCCGTCAAAATCTTCATTTCTTTCTCCCTGCTGTCATGCTCGAAAAAATCATTCCAGATCAGCTTCGATCTTTTGGATGCGGCCCTCGCGCACCTGAAGGGAAAAAGGCAAAGGCAGGACATCGCCTTTTGTTTCATGAACAAGGCCTTTTTCATCATACAGGCGGAGGCGGACAACCGATACGCCCCCTTTTCCGAACGTATCCCTGCGCCTGGGGTTCAGATAAGTCACAAGCGTCTTACCCAGGAATAAAAACGCGTAGGCGGAAGCGGGAACGAATACTTCACGCAACTGCCCCAACGCGTCCCTGTAGGACTCTTTTCTGGCTTTTTTGGTAAACAGGATCTCCGACAAAGCGGGCTTCAACCTCAGGCACAGGCGATGCGCGTCGTCAAGAAAAAACGGCCTTTCCCCGGCGTTCATCAAAAGCCACATCTGGATAAATTCCGCCGTCGAGCCGCTGAGACGGGCGACAAAACCCTGCCCGTGAACAGAGGAGTCCGGATGGCTGCTGGAGGCGATAAAAGAGGAGTTCTCAAGGATGCTGCGGCCATAGACAGCGGGTTTCTGGAAAGGGACGGTCGCTTCAAAAAAATTCTCATAAAAATCGTCATAAAGCCCGTTCTTGAGAAGTTCCAGCAGGAATTTATACTCCATATGCAGCCAGATAGATCCATTTTCCAGCCACCCGGGAACAAAGGCCCTGGCGCGGCCGATCTCATAACTCTCGTTCTCCAGCGAGGCATTCACTTTATACATCCCGAGTTTTTTATCCCGCAAAGCGCTTCTCTTGACGGCCCGGTAAATCTCAAGGGCCCTTGTCTTTTCCGTTCTCAAGGCGTGGACAAAACCTTCCAGGAAAAGAGGCAGCCTTCTCTGGCTGAATTCCTTGACCACGACATGGTTTTTTCCGAGAGGGTCGGTAAAGCTTTCATGCTTGAGGCCGGCGTATGAAAAATAAGTCGTGAAAGCCCCCGTCTTTTCGTCATATCCCTTGGCGATAGCGGCATCCAGTTTCTTCAAAACCAGGTCAAAAAAGACAGACAGCTCGCGGGAAGGGATACTCTCCAACTCCTCGGCTCCAGACCCGCGCCGCACCCTCGCCCTGTAAGCCTCTTTGGCGGACTGGGAACGGTCCCAGAAAAGCGGATCAGGCAGGTCTTTCTCCAAAATCGCCTTAAGCTCTCCCATAAAAGCGCGCACTTCAGGAACCAGCAGGATATCCTGCTTTTCTCCGACCCGCAGCTCTTGAAAAACTTTCTTCAAAAAAAGGACCAGTCTCTTGAGCTCGCAGGTTTCTGAAAGCGAAGACCCCAGGAGCCCGGGCAGGCCGTTCAAGGCGTCATACCAGTTCGGCTTGTCCGCCTCCATCTCGATACCGGTGCCGTAAGGATCGAGACTGCTGAGTTTGTTGGCGACCAGGCAGATCAGCTTGTCGATCAAGGTCGTTTTGAGAAGGGCCCCTTCCCCGTTGCGCCAGCGCGCCTGGTTCTTGTGCTCATGCCTTTTCTGAATAAGCTGGGCCTTCTCTTCATCCGCCCCCAGGCTGTGATACTGCCGCACCTCGCCGCGATGGATACTGTAGCGTTCCGAGCGGGGTTTGATAAAAACAGCGGGGTCAAAATACGTAAACGCGCGGTCATTCAAAAGAAGGTCTTTGAAGCGCTCGGGATAAATTCCGTAAAAACTTTCCAGGAGGTCGGTGTTATACGTCCAGTGGTCCGACCAGTAACCTTCGCCGAAGACGGCCTCAACCGAGGGCGCGGCCAATTCCAGGAGCCCGCTCACCACGTCCTTCAAGGGGCGCGACAGAACAATCCTGTTGTCCTGGATATAATGAAGGGCCTCACCCAGACTGAAAGGCTTGGAAAAAATATGGGCCAGTTTCCTGGAGTCCTTGTCGTGAAAAGACTGCCCCAGTTCGCTTTTCAGGAAGTCATCCTGCGGAATCGTGTATTTGCGTCCTTTGAAGATCAGGGGATTGTAGCCGTCCAGCTGGATCAAATCCATGAAGTCGCGGACGTTCTGGTCTCCGACGAGCGGATTGAAAAAAAGATCGGAGCGGCGGTTCTGATTGACATCCCTGTAGTTGCCCTCCCCTTCGGAAAAAAAGGTCGAAGACACCATGAAACGGTTGTAGTCTCTTTCCAGGTCGCCGTGTTTACGCGAAAAAACATAGACCGCGCTCTTGCGGCCGTCCGGTAAATCCACGGTATGCGGCAGTCCTCCGCGCAGGCAGTTGTCCAGATAGGTCTGGCGGGCGTACTGGTCTAAAACAGGCTGGCCGCTGGCCGTAAAAATGGAATCGGATATGCTCTCGATGAGCGCGCGGTTTTCGTTCCGCTTGCGATAGATGAAATCCGCGTCCATGCGCGAAAGCTTCGCGGCATCGGCGTCGTCAAAAATATGCCCTACCAGGGACATATGCGTTCGCTCTTCACCCTTGTCCAGGCGCAGCCGTAGATAGGAAAACGCGCAGGGCATTTTGTTGGACGCCGCCTGGCGCGCGGGAAAAGAATTCGACTGCTCAAACTTCAGCGGCCGGATCAGGTCTGTTTCCTGTCCGAATACACACTGGGGGTCGGCGATAATCCTGTTGGAGCGGACGGATTTTCCCTTCTCAAAACCCATATAAAAATGGGCGCCCTTCACAAAAGAAACCTGGGCCGTATCGCGCGGATCGGTCCTGAGCCTGTAGAGAGGAATGCCGCTTTCTAAGTTCTCGACCGTCATCCACGCTTCGATCGTCCGGCTCATTTCTTTCAAGAAAAAATTATTGATGCCGTAAGGAACCAGGACGCTGAGGCCGTCTAAAACCGTCAACTCCAGAGGCTTGATGGACGTATTGGCCACGGTAACCACGCGGACAAGCGCGGGAAAAGGCTCCTGCGGCAGGCAGAAATACGTGACCGTCGTGCGCAGGCCGAGGCTTGCGTTAACCTCCGTTAATTCCAATTCGTAAGGCCTGATGACCAGGGAATTGGAAACCTTGCAGGGACCGGACGATGTCTGGCTGGGTGAAAAAGGTTCATAGAGGACCGCTGCCTTGTTGCAACAAACCTTGATGAACGTTCGGAACCCCTGCGTCGGCGTGAGCTGGTAGGCTTTATTGGCCGGCAGGAATTCCATGATGGCCTCATCCTTGCTGCGGATCCCGACGCTGGCCATACACTGCCCGCGGTTGACGTAAAAGGCCCACAAAGGAATGCCATAGAGCCCCGCGATGCCCGGGAAAAAACTGGACCAGGGTTTGGCCTGATTATAATCTTCAATGACAAACTCGCCTGTCTTGCGAAAAGAATAGGAAACGGTCACGTGGGCCTCATTTGATTATTCGACGACTTCCAGGAATGTCTTGACGGCCTTGCCGTCAAACTGGGTCCCGCAGCCATCCTTGAGGATCTTGATGGCGTCTTCGCTGGAAATGGCCTTATGGTAAGGACGGTCAGAAGTCAATGCCTCATACACGTCGACAACGGCAATGATGCGCGCCCCCAGCGGAATCTCTTCCCCTTTCAATCCCCTGGGATAACCCCTGCCGTCAAAATGCTCGTGATGGCAAAGGATCAACGGCACGATATCTTTCAAAAATCCGGCCACGGAAATAATGTCGGCGCCGATAACAGGATGTTTTTTGACGATCTCATATTCCTCAGGCGTCAGTTTGCCGGGTTTCAGGAGAATGGCATCCGAGATCCCCAGCTTGCCGATGTCATGCAGCATGGCCGCGCGGCGCACGTTGTCGACGTCCTGCTCGTTCATGCCCATGCGGCGGGCGACCTTCTCGGCGTATTCCACCATCCGGTCGCAATGCTCTTTGGTCCTGCGGTCCCTGAGTTCAATGCTTTTGGCCAGGGAATAAATGGCTTCCAGAATACTGCGCTCGCTGCGCACGGCGTAGAAAGACAACCTCTGTTTGACGGAATCGATGAACCTCCGGCGGTCCTCCTCCGGCATCTTGTCCAGCTTGTCCTCGCCGATACCGATCTCGTGGCCATAGAGCGCCACGCCGTCCCCGCCTCGTTCTTTGACCCTGTAAATACACTCCTCGCCGGCGTCGATCAATTCTTCGACGGAAAACAGAGGGTCTTCGGGAAAACTGACAACGCCAAGGCTGCATTTGAGCTTGATCACGCTGTTGACATCCCCAAAACTTCGTGTGCGGAACAACTCCAGGATCTTGTTCGTGACGGCCAGCCCGTCGATCCGATGGGTATCGGGAAGGATAATCGCGAACTCTTCGCCTCCCCACCGCGCCACGACGTCATTGGTCCTCAATTCCGCCTTCAGGAAGCGCGCGACCTGTTTGAGCACCCGATCGCCGTACTGATGACCATAGGAATCGTTGATGGACTTGAAATAATCCAGGTCCATCATGACGATGGTTAACGGCTGCAGGGTGCGTTTGGCGCGTTCAAACTCGGAGGCCAGGCGTTCGCGGAAATACCGGAAATTATAGATTTCCGTCAGAGGGTCTTTGAGGGCCAGGCTCTCCAGCTTGTCCTTGATCTCATTCAACCTCTGTTCGCTCTCGACGCGGTCGGAAATATCGACCGCCATGCAATAGACCTCAATGACCTTGTCCTCATGGAGGATCGGAAACATCGAGGCGTAAACCGTGATGTCCTTGCCGGTCTTGGTCTTGACCTTCCACTCCCGGGCCGGAGAAGGACGGCGCGTCTGGCGGATAGTTTCAAAAAGCGTCTGAAACTCGGTCTGCTCAGCCGGGCCCAGGACTAATTCTTCCAGGCGGCGGCCCAGCACCTCTCTCTTGGAAAACCCGTACAAAAGCTCTGAAGCCTGGTTCCATTCCAAAATCTTGCCGTCGGATGAAAAACCCTGGATGGCGATATTGGGCGTATTCTGGATGACGGCCTCAAAACGCAGGTAGGCGGAACACATCTCCTCTTCCATCCACTTGCGTTCGCTGACGTCCATCGTAATGTATTCATAATACCTGGGCTCTCCCCGTTCGTTCTTGATGACCTTGGCGGAGATAACGGCCCAAACGCTGCGTCCGTCCTTTTTCTTTAACTGCACTTCCTTGATGACGCTGCCGCGGCTCAAAAGCGTATCGCAGAATTTGCGGTATTCGTCAAGGCTGATATGGATATCGGACGGCTTGAGACTGAAAAATTCCTTTTCGGAGTAATTGAGCATTTTCAGGAAACCGTCATTGGCTTCCAAAAACGCGCCCTGCTGCCCCGGCGTCTCCCGGCAGAACCCCACGTCTAGATTGGTAATGGCAGAGGCAAGGTCTTCTTTCTCCCGGGCCAGGAGCCGGCGCATGCGCAAAAGATAGAGAAAGAAAAACACGAGGGCGAACCCGAGGCCAAACTGGAAGATGGCGATAACAGGAGCGGTCTCTTGGCGGATATTCCAGACAAAAGACCAGACCAGGCGGCGGTCCGAACCGTAATAAGGCAGAAAGAAGAAGCTCGCCAGGACAAGAACGAGAAAAACGACGACGAGGACTCTTTTAACGACAAAAAAGATATTTTTACGGTTAATGCGAAGTGTCATCGATGAAGCCGACCCCTTATATTTCCTTTTTTAGAATTGCCGGTTAAAGCAAATAGTCCTTCTTGATCCTTTGCAAACTGCGGAAAATATTCGATTTTACCCCCGGCGCCGTGGCTTCCAGGGTCTCGATCATTTTTTTAATGACGGCCCTCTGCGTGTGAGCGGCGTGACAGCAGAGACATTTGATCACAGGAAACGGCTTCAGGCGGACATAATCCTTGATCTCGCGCTCTTCCACATACGCCAGGGGACGGATGATACTGAGTTTGCCCTTAAACATCTCCTGGTTCGGCGACATAGCGCTGATCTCCCCTTCGAAAAAAAGGTTCATCAGGACAGTCTCGACGATATCGTCCTTGTGGTGGCCGAGGGCGATCTTGTTGCAGCCGTGTTTTCTGGCCTCTTCAAAGAGCACGCGGCGGCGGTTCCAGGAACACCAGAAACAATTCTGCTTGCCTTCCCTGGGGTCCGCCATAGCCTTGCGTTTAACATAAAAAGGGAATCCCTCTTTTTTCAGGAAGCCCTCAAACGGTTCCAAATGGGGCCCGGAAAATCCCAGATCCACGTGCACAGCCAACACATCGTAGTGAATCGGGACAAACGCTTTTCTGCTCCAGAGGGCCTCAAGCAAAGTCAGGCTGTCTTTGCCTCCGGAAACGCCGACCAGGATCTTGTCGCCGTTTTGGATCATTCTGTAGTCGGCAATAGCCCGCCCGACCTTTTTGGAAATCTTCTCTAATCGTTGCCGAACGCCCGGGCTTTGTGTTTTTTTGAAAGCTGTCATTCAAGGGCTGCTAAAGCAGGCTGTTGGCTTTCAACTCTTTTTCCAGGAGCTCAATCGCCTCTTTGAGCTGAGGAAAAAGCTTCACGTTCAGGGAAACGCCTTTGGCTGTCGGCACTTTCTCCTGGCCGCCCTGGTTCAACGCCCAAATGCGCACGTCGATCAGGTCATTGCCCTGGTATTCCGTGATACCGATGCGTATTTCCTGAAATTTATTCTTCTCGAATGTCTTGACGACCTTTTCCATTCTTCCCTCCTTGTTCCCGCCTCTGGCGGGAACAATCCCGACGGGTATCTTCGAAAATTTATCGTTGCCCGACTGAGCTCTGCGAAGGCTGGGTGCAACATAAATTTTCAAGATGCCAACGCAAGGGCTAAACTCCGCCTCTGGCGGGAACAATCCCGACGGGTATCTTCGAAAATTTATCGTTGCCCGACTGAGCTCTGCCCGTACCCGGTTCAATTGGAAGAACCGGTATGCCGCTTTTCTGCGGTCACACCCGGTTCAATTGGAAGAACCGGTATGCCGCTTTTCTGCGGCAGCTGGCTGCGAATAAAAATTTTCAAGATGCCAACGCAAGGGATAAACTCCACCTCTGGCGGGAACAATCCCGCACCCGGCTTAATTGGAAAATCCGGTATACCGCTTGCTGCGGCCATACCCGGCTCAATCGGAAAAGCCGGTACGCCGCTCTCTGCGGCGCTACTTCTTATTCCATTGACCGTCATCAGACTGGATCGGCGTGCCGGCTGGAGCGTCTTCCTGAATCCTCTGAGCAAATACCTTTGCCGTAGAAGCAACGCTCGCGCCATTCTTTTCGGCAACATAGCGATAAAGGATTTCCCTGTCTGAATTCTCTTCACTCATCACGGCCAAGGCATCCCTGTCTGAAAATCCGGGGTCCCTGACCTCGATTTTGCCTTTATTATTCTCTCCGAAAATCCCTCTCTGCTGCCATTGGATAAGCGTATCTTTGCGCATCTTTCTGCGCTCAATAGCATCCAAAACCTGCTTGGGATACCCTTCTTCCTGCGCGTAAGCTTCAGGGATGCCAAACAGATAACTCATAGGACCGGGAACTTTTGCCTTCGGTTCCGAAGATATCATATCTTCAATATTTTCAACATCTTTAGCCACATACTGATAGATGTCGACACGCATCTTCACATCAACCTGAATCGGTTTTTTTGTGTCGATACTGACGCGGGCGCAACCCATCAACAGGATAAAAACCAGCAAAAACTGAAATACGGCCCACGAACCGCCTTTTCCCGTATTACCTAACGAAATATTCCTATACATCTTTATGTTATCAAGAACCATCATCTTGTCCTTTCGCGTGCCAGGTTAGTTCTAAACTGCGACGGCCTGTCCCGCCCTGCAAAACTACATCCATCTTTATGTCCTGACCCGAGTTGCGTAATTCAATCTTCCCTATATCATAATAGTAATTTTTCAAATTTTCAATCACAATATTTTGATTTTGTCCCGGGGAAATGGCCTCTCGGGCCAAGGCCGGGTCTGTGATGATGAATCGGCCTCCTGTAGCAGAATCCAAAACCCCGCGAAGGTCCAAAAGGTTCCCATCCCTCCAACTCAAGATAACTTCTCCGCTGTAAACACCTGTCGCATCCACGGCTTTACCGCCTCCAACCAGGTCCATGACTTCTTTTAAATCAATGCCCTGGAACCGGATAACAGCCGAAAAAGAATCTCCCTGGAGAGAACCTTTCAAACGGATATCCCCTCCCAGGGCCTGGGCCCGGATCTCATGGATCAGCAGTTGATGGCTTCCTATCCAGACGGAAGCGCTGATATTCTTGAATTCCTTGTCCTGAAAACGCAGCGAACCCAGCGTCATGCGGGCCTGAAGAAAAGGCCAATGAGAATGTCTCTGGGCGGCCAGAGAAAATGCGCGCAACTGCCAGGGCCCGGAATCAACCGAATCGACCAGAAGATCGGCCTTCTTGACATACAGGAGCGGCTGACGAAAAAAAGGAGAAAAAGAAAATAAGGCCGAGGCCCGGGGGCCAGAAAGGTTGAACGAGGAATCCTTGTGTATGAGGGAAAAATCGCGGACTGTAAAAGACGTGGGCCAAACGCGTATTTCCTGAGCTGAAAATCCGGCGCCAGGCCACAAACGGCCAAAACCGCCTTTTATCCAGCCAAGCAGCCAAAGGTCCTTGACGAAAACAAGAACAACAATACCAAGGATGGTGAGGATAAAGAAAAGACGGAATCGCGATTTGCGCATGGAACCCCTTTGAGGCAGCCGGTGTCTTTTAAAATGAAAATGATGCTGATGTTATCCGATCTTTCGGATCAAAGAGGGATCCAGCACAAAAAGAATTTCCATCTCATCGGTGAGGTCATCTTCGAGGGCGGACAGGACCTGAGTATCAGGCGACTCGTTAATGAGCCAGGCCGCTTCCCTGACCAAAACGGCCTCCTGTTGCCCGACGGAGATCATCGACATGCGGGTCAAAACAGCCAGCATCACGATGATAACGGGAAGGATGACGGCCGCGGGCTTCCAGAGAGGAGCCAGAAAAGGCGCGGGGCTAAAGGAAGGTTTCCCCTCCTGGATCTTTTTCCAAAGACCCTCGTCGAACCTCTTCCAGAAAACCTCGTCCATCACAGGAGGCCTGTGCCCGTGGGCCGCATCGAGCCCTTTGCGGATCAAATCAAATTCCTGACGGCACGGCCCGCACTCACTCAGATGGGCCTGGACCTTTCGGACCTCCCCTTCATTGAGATTCTGCTCGGCAAAATCCACCAGTTTTCTTCTGATCAAGAAACACAACGCCATGACATCTTCTCCTGCTGTGAGCCACAGTCACGCGCCTATGACTCTATTTTTAGTCCCAACGGATTTCAATGCTCCTTCAAGTAAGGCTGAATTCTCCGGCCGACTTCCCGCAGCGCGCGGAAAATATGCACTTTGGCGGTTGAAACGCCGCATCCGAGCACAGAAGCCACTTCATCGGACCTCATGCCCTGAAAATATCGCAGACAAAACGCTTCTCTCTGACGATCGGAGAGCCCTGAGGCGATCCTGCGCACGAGCTCATCGAGTTCCTTTTGCTGCGCCTGGTCGTCCGGCCTCAAGGACAGATCGGGGTATTCCCGCGTCTTACCATCTTCATCGGCCTCATCCATGGAATAGGCGAAGACGCGCCGCGAACGACCCCGACGGCGCAATACATCCCGCGACAGATTGATCAGGATACGGTAAAACCACGTCTTGAAACCCGCGTCCCCGCGGAATCGCCCCAGACTTTGATACACCCGCAGAAAACCTTCCTGCAGAATGTCTGAGGCGTCCTCGGAATTTCCGATCATCCCCAGGACAAATCCATAAGCCTTTCTTTTATGGATCTGCACGAGTTCGTCAAAAGCGCGCCGATCCCCTTCCTGAAACCGGCGCACGCACTCCAGACTCTTTTCTTTCTCCGAGAGTTCCATATGTCATTCTTCATTCTTAATTCTTAATTTTTAATTGTTCTTCGTGCTTTCGTCCTTCGACACGTCCCCACGTCCTCACGTCCCAGCATCCGAAGGATGCGAACGTCCTCACGTTAACTATGGACCATAGACTATCGACTATGGACGATCTCGTCTGCTGCCTGTTGCCTGTGGACAGCGGCCTGAAATCGGACCAGTTGAGCGATAAAAAGATTCAGCCGCAGCAAAGACCTGCTATCAATTCGTGTCCTGCGCCTCAAGCGGCATGCCCATGCGCCGTGCCCCACCGCCCAGGCGGTTTTTCAGGCGAGGATGCTGCTGGAGAAACTCCTCATAAGCCTTGGGATCCTTTTCCTTGAGTTCCTTCAGGCGGCCCAGCTTTTCCTTAAAAGCCATGATCTTTTCATATTTTTGCGGATCCGTCTTCTTGAGTTCTTCCAGCCGCCCCTGGAGCCTCTGGCGCCTCTGTTCCATGATCTCTTTGAACTTCTCAGGATCCCGCTCTTTCAACTGCTGAAGTTTGGCGGTCTTCATGTTGCGGATCTTGCCGACAACCTCCTGATATTTCTCAGGGTCTTTTTCCTTCAGGTGCATGAGCCGCTTTCTAAAGTTCTTCCGTCGATAATCGGAATGACCGGGCTCACCTTTTCTGACCCCTTTGTGCTTGCCGTCCTTGCGGGTAAATCCCGTAAAAGCAGCCTCTTCTCTGGCCTGCGGCTCCTTGACTTGAGGCTGTTCCGTTTCAATGCTGCCTGAGGCAAACGCGGCGCCTGCTGTCAGAGCCATAAGAAACCCCAAAATCCATGCTATTGCCCGGTTCTTCATAAGTTCCTCCTTTTTAGCCTCTCGCTTTAGTTTAGACGTCCAAGAGACTAAAAGGTTTACATGCTGACCCTGCGCTTATAGCTTATGGCCTATGGCATACTAGCTTATGGCTAAGAGCGAAGGGCAAAAACAGTACAAAAAATAAGCTGCTTGGCTGTTTAGTTCTGACTGACTCAATTTCCAAATCCCAAACCCCAAATCCCAAATAAATCTCAATTTCCAATATCCAATTATTTCGGATTTGATTTCAGCCGTCTTTTTTCTTTTTTTGCTTCTACTAATCAACTAATCAGCCAATGAGCTAATGAGTTCATCAATTCTTCATTCTTAATTCTTAATTTTTAATTCGTCCACGTCCTTCTGTCTTCTGATCTCTGAATCCGAATTTCAGATTTCCGATTTCAGACTTCTGAATTCAGACGTCAGATTTCCGACATCCGACTTCTGATTTCGTATTTACTATAAGCTATAGGCCCTTTGCTCTTAGCCATAAGCTATAAGCCAATTCTTAATTCTTCATTTTTCATTCTTAATTGCTTTTCGTCCCTCGTGCTTTCGTCTCTCGTCCCTCGGTACGTCCCCACGTCCTCACGTCCCAGCATCCGAAGGATGCGAACGTCCACACGTTAACTGTGGACCATCGACCGTAGACTATGGACTAATAGCCCTCCCCTTCAAGAACCACCTCTTCATCCTTCTGCGGCATGTACGCGCTCAAATTATTGGCCTGCAAAAGGTCATAAAGCGTCTTTGTCTGTTCCTCGTCCCCATGCACCAGGAAAGTCTGTCTGGCCGGAGCACATTCTTTGGCATAGTGCAAAAGATCCTGGCTGTCCGCGTGGCCGGATAAAGCGTTGATGACCACAACCTCGGCGTTCAATTCATATTCCATGCCGTAAATACGCACCATGGGTTCTTTATCGACAATACGCTTGCCCAGCGTATTCTTGGCCATATACCCGACGACCAAAACGGTATTGCGCGACTGGGAAATATTATTTTTCAAATGGTGCAGAATGCGCCCCGCTTCGCACATGCCCGAACCTGCCAGAATGATCATCGGCCTCTGATCATTGTTCAAAGACTTCGACTCCATCTGATCCTGGATGTAACGAAGCTGAACAAAATCAAACGGACTGCCCTGATGGCGCACCATATCCTTGACCTCATGGTTCATGTAATGGATATTATGACGGAACACTTCCGTGATCCTGGCGGCCAGCGGCGAATCCACATAAATCGGGATCTCAGGGATCGCCTTTTCTTTGAGAAGCTCGTTGATATAATAAATGACCTCCTGGGTCCGCTCCAGAGCGAAAGCCGGAATAATGATCTTGCCTTTGCGGGCCACGGTCCTGTTGATGGTCTCACACAATTTTTTCTTGGCTTCGGCGATCGGCGAATGCGCGCGGCCGCCATAGGTCGATTCCAGGACCAGATAATCCAGGTCGCGGAAAATCGTGGGATTATTCAACATGGGCAGGTCCTTGCGGCCAAGGTCAACCGCGTAACCGATGCGCACGGCCCTTCGGCCCAGGGGGACCTCGATCAAAATAACGCTGGCGCCCAGGATATGACCGGCATCATAAAATGTCGCTGTCACATCCGGGGTAATCTTGAACTTCTGGCCGTAATGAAGCGGCCTGAATTTTGTCAAGGCGCGCATGGCATCCCGCTCCGTGTAGAGCGGCCCATGGGTCGGCGGCGGCACGTGTTCGCGCCGGCCTTTCATGCGATGAGCGATCTTGACCAGATACTTCCAATCTTCCTCCTGAATGCGGGCCGAATCCGTCAACATCAATTTGCACAGATCGCGCGTGGCGGATGTCGTGTATATCTTGCCGCGCAGGCCGAACCTGAGCAGCGTCGGAATGTTGCCGCAATGGTCGATATGCGCGTGGGACAACATCATGGCCTGGACCTTGGGAACGCGGTAGGAAAATTTCGTATTGACCGCGTGGAACTCCTGACGGTGCCCGTAGAACAGCCCGGCGTCGATCAACACCTGGGACTTAGGCGTCGTCAAAAGATGGCTGGACCCTGTAACAGTCCGCACGCCGCCCATGAATTTCCAGGAGACATGACTGCCGTGCCTGTGCCTGTCTTTTTTCATTCCTTTACCCCCGTAAAAGGGTTCGTCGGCCCGCAGGTGCCCCCGGGCCGCGTGTCTCAAAAAACTGCCTGATTTAGCGGAAAAGTTTTTCATAATTGATCCAGAAGTCTGGAACTGCCCTCCTCTAAAAGATGCCTTAACAATGTGTGCACATTTTCCCAGGAAAAACCGAACTTGTATTCCCCGCGCACATATCCCTTGCGGTCGATCAGGAACAAAGACGGCCTGGACGTCTGGTCATAGGCCATGCCCGCCTTGCCTTCGATGTCCAAAAATACGGGGAATTTGATATTCAAATACTTGATCTCTTTTTCCACGGTGGGCTCGGACATGTCGAATCCCCAATCCATGGAGTGCACGCCGATCACGACAAAACCCTTGTCCTGATAACGCGCATACCAGTCATTGATGTACTCCATGGCCTTGCGGGAATAAACATCGGTGGAGGACCAGAAAACAACGAGGATCACGTCGCCGCGCAGGGACTTGATGCTGATACGGGGGAAGGACTCGACATTGAACCAGACAGGGCCTGAGATCTCAGGCGCTTTGCGCAGGGGCTCTAAGGGCATTTCCGCTTCGCCGGGAGCGGCAAAGCAGGCGGCCGTGATCAGGCTGACCAGGACTCTTTGGAAAGAAGCCAAAAACTTCTTCATCTATGATCGCTACATTGTGATCTTGGACTTTAAGACGCCGGTCGAGGATATCTCGACGATCTCAAAAACCTTCACTTTCAGGATCACGAATTTCTCCGGCATCTCGATATGAGAATCCGACGACTTTCCCCCTGACCGCACGTGATAGAGAATGCGTTCGACCGTGAAACTGGTCTTGATCTGCTGGAATTCCTCCGAGAGCGCGTCAAATTCTTCTCCGGATTCCAGAACCTTGACCGTGCCGTTCAACTGATAACCCGTCAACGACCTGTCATCGACAAAAGACAGGGAAACCCGGGGATTGGTCTTCAGATTGATAAAGGTCGCGCCCATGACATAATCCACCAGATAAATGATGTTATTCTCGACCTTGGCGATCAGCTTGGGCGCCACGTTCGGCATGCGCTCCTGGTTGCATGTCGCGGCGTTGACGAATTTTCCCTTGGAAATAAAGGGAAGAAAATCCTTTAACAAATCTTCCCGCTCTTCCGGCGTTATGTCCTGGTATATTTTCTTTTTCATGGGTTTATTTTCTGTCCATTCTTCATCTCATGACTTAAACTTCCCCGGATAAAATATCTTTTTCGACGGACAAACAGCGGCCAGAACACATGACGGACACTGCGGATTTCTCGCCACGCAGGTCTGCCTGCCATGCAAAACGATCCGCAGGGTGAAATCCCCCCACTCCTTGCGATCGAGTTGTTTCATCAAGTCCTGCTCGATCTTGACCGGCTCCTTGTGCTTTGTCAAAGCCAGGCGATTGCAGACGCGGATCATATGCGTATCCACCGCGATGCCTTCGCTTTTGCCAAAAGCGTTGTACAGAACGACATTCGCTGTTTTGCGCGCGACCCCCGGGAGCTCTAAAAGCTCCTTCATGGTCTCAGGCACGCGGCCGTTATGTTCGGCCACGATCTTTTTAGCCGCGGCAACGACATTCCTGGCCTTATTCCTGTAAAAACCCGTTGTCCTGATCTCTTCAGCGAACTCCTGCGGGTCGGCAACGGCATAATCTTTGGCTGTGCGGTATTTCTTAAAAAGCCCCTCGGTGACGATATTGACCCTCTTGTCCGTGCATTGCGCCGAAAGAATCGTCGCGACCAGGAGCTCGATCGGCGTTTCAAAACGCAAGGCAATCTGGGGATGAGGATACTTTTTCTTCAGCCTGACAACAATCTGGTCAACGCGTTTCATAATCCAGCAACAGTTAACCGGACGTCAGATTTCCGACATCCGACTTCCGATTTCTGACTCCATAATTGTTTTCCTTTTACTTAAACACAAAACCCGTTCCCATACACCAAAACAACAAATCCATATGCCCCAGAGGAATACCGCACTGGCGCGAGAACGTCCTCATTTTTTCTTCTATCTCAAGATACTTCTTCCGGCTTAAATTCGAAGGGATCTCTTCAATAACTTTAAGAGTTTTCAAGCGCCTGAGAATATGAATATCCAGGATCGCCAGGTCCTCGCCCAGGCCGATGTTGCGTAAAAAATGTCCAGCCTCTTTAAGCCCCAGCCCCTTGATGTTGGCAACCAGCCAATCCCTTAACGCCCGAGGGTCTTGTTTTTTCAGGTCGCGCTTATCCTTGCTTAAAAATACCTCTCTGGCCAGGACAAGATAGGAGGCCTTCTTCCTGTAAAACCTCGCCCTTTTTAAAAACGGCCTTAATTCCTGTTCGCCCCCCGACAAAAGAAGGCCGGCCAGCCGCAAATCCCTGATGACGCTGTCGCAGGAGACGGCATTGGACTGCGGGGTCAGGAGACAAAAACAAAGTTCTTCAAAGAGCCTGCGTTTGGGCGCGCGCCGCAGCTTCCGGAATTCCCGCATACGACGGGAAATCTTCGGGCGATGACTGCGGTAAGCCTTATGAAGCTGCTTCAAGGCGTCCTGAAATTCAGGACTCCTGTTTATTTCCGGAGGAATCATGGAGAGAGCGGTGCGTCTTGAGCGTGACTTGCATCACTTGCACCAATTGGTCGAATGTATAATTTTTCGCGAAGAACCCTGAAACACCCAGATCGCGGGCCCTGGCAATCTTGGCTTCATCCCCGAAAGCCGCCGTCAAGAGGATCACCGGCAAATCCTTGTCCTTCTCACGGATAATTCGGAGCGCTTCAAGCCCGTCCATCTCCGGCATATTGATGTCCATGAAAATAATATCCGGCTTGCGCCTTTCGATCTCATCAAGCGCCTTGCGGCCATCGACGGCCGTGGAGATCTCATAACCCTTGGCGCGAAGCCAATAGGCAACAGGCTCGATAAAATCCTTTTCATCATCAACCAACAGAATATAGAGAGATTGTTCTTTCGTCATAAGGGTAAGTTACGGAATTGGCCGCGGGCGCTTTATTTTGAATCCAGGAAGAGCACGGCCTTGGCAGAGGCAGCGGCATTGCGTTTGGTTGAGGCAAAACGGCCGCAAAACCAGTTTTTGTTGGCCGTGTCTTCGCGGTACTGGGCTTCAATGAGCGCGTCCGCGCCGGCCAGCCTGGCCCGTTTTTTAAGCTCTTCTTCCAATTCCTGCCGACTTGTGTTCGGTTGACCGATGACCTTCACAGCCCCGATCTCCGTATAGGGCCTTTCCGGCGCCTTGCCGACTTCATAGATAGGGATATCTGTTTCAGGCGATTTCGGAGTAAAGACCTTGCCTGTCATGTCATAATATTCCGACCGCATGAGGATGCACTGCGCGCACCCGGCGAACAGGACCAGCAGAACCAGAACCAAAGCCCATCGTTTCATATTTTTGCTCCTAAAGATCTTAAAACTTCTTTGATGATGATTCTCTCATTAGCGTCTATTATTATATCGTTTGTTTAACCAAAAACCAACTGAAAGGTTCAAAAGTGCAATGTAACAAACTGCTTAGTTGTTTAGCTTATGGCGTATGGCAAAAGCGATCTAGGGACTAAGGTTTAGGTTCTAGCTAGCCCCTTGCCTACTGATTTAATTTCCAAATCCCAAGCTCCAAATCCCAAATAAATCTCAATTTCCAATATCCAATCGGGTTTCCGATTTCAGACTTCTGACTTCCGATTTCCATCTTCGCTTCTATTTGTTTTTTGGATTTCAATTCTTCATTCTTAATTTTTAATTGTTCTTCGTGGGACCCAGCTGAACGAAAAAAGTAACAGCTTCAACCAAAATACCATCAATACAGCTGCCCGCATATCTCATCCAACACAAGAAGCATAGGTCTCATCCAGGTTTAAGCGAGCCGCAGGCGAGTGATTCCTACTTCCCCACCCTCTCTCCTAATATGCGCTTGCCTATCTCTTAATGGTTGAAGCTGGTGCTTTTTTAGTGAATTGGACCGCAGGCGGTTTTGCAGCCGAGGACCAGCTGAACGAAAAAAGTAACAGCTTCAACCAAAATTGCCATCAATACAGCTGACCGCATATCTCATCCAACACCAACATGCCTTCTTCCGTAGCCCTTATGACCCCGCCCTCTTCTTCCAGCAGTCCTTCGGAGATATATTGACGCAAAAGCCCCTTTTTCTGCTCAGGCAGTCTCGCGCCAAACCTCTGCTCCAGGCTTTCCAGCCGCACCCCTTTTGTCATGCGCAAGCCGATCAGGAAAGTTTCCTTGAGCCTTGTGAGCGCGTCCAAGGTCTCTTCCCCTGCCCTGGCAGAACCTTTAGTCCTCATCAGAGAAATATATTCAGACAGCTCCGACCCATTCCAGTATCTGCGGCCCTGGTCATGGGAATGAGCAGAGACACCCAGGCCGATATAATCCCCGCCCTCCCAGTAATGGCTGTTGTGCCTGCAATCAAATCCCTGTCTGGCAAAATTGCTCACCTCATAATGCGATAATCCGCAGGCCTTCAGGAATGTCACGACCATGCGGTAATGGTCTGCCTGACGCTCCAGGTTCAAAGGCTGGATCTGACGACAGGAAAGCTCTGTTCCCGGCTCAATGGACAGAGCGTAAAGGGAAATATGTTCGCTTCCCAGGGATTCGATCTCTTTTAAATCCGATTTCAGGCCTTCCTCTTCCTGGTGAGGCAGGGCGTAAATAAAATCCAGATTGATGTTGCGAAAGCCCGCTTTTCTCAGGACATCATAACTGTTGAGGGCGTCCTGCGCGGTATGCGGCCGGCCAAGCCACTTGAGATTCTCGTCCCGCAAAGACTGAACGCCCAGGCTGATGCGGTTCACCCCTGCCTGGCGCAAGGCCTTGGCTTTGGCCAGGTCAAAAGTGGCGGGGTTGGCTTCCATGGTGAATTCGGCGGCGGCAGGCAAAACAAACCGGCTGGAGATAACGCGGAAAAGCTTATTCAATTGCTGCAAGGACAAAAAAGTCGGCGTGCCTCCGCCGACATACACCGTCTCTATTTCAGGCCGGCCGCAGTTTGCGGCCTCTTTGTCGAGCATCTGAAGATATTCATCGACCCTGTCCTGCTGGTCGGGAAAAGACGTAAACGAACAATAAAAACACTTGGATTTGCAAAAAGGAATGTGGATGTAGAGGGTTTTGCTCATCAGGCTATTGGTTTTCGCGCCTTAGGATCTAAAATATTATACTGCAAGACGCAGAAGAGCACAATTGCCATAACCACAGACGAAGGATGAAGGCACGAAGGACGAAGAATGGGCTTATGGCAAATAGCGAATGGCTTATAGCAAATACGAAGCCAGAAATCTGAATTCGGAAATCTGACGTCTGAATTCAGAAGTCTGAAATCTGCCCTTCGCTCTTAGCCATAAGCTATAAGCCATAAGCTATAAGCCAAGCTTTTACTAAACAGCTAATGAGCTAATCGCTAAAGAGCTCGTGAGTTTCTTCAGTCCAATAAAAAAACCAAAGGTTTTTGGCCTTTGGCTTTGGCACACTATGAACGAAAAGTTCAATACGTTACGTTAAAAGGTTCGTGCGTCATATCCGCGATCTCTGAACGCGCCTTCTCCAGCACTTCTTCGTAGATGTCAAAAACACTCTCATTTTCCAAATGCAGAAAATGCCCGATCCCCTTAACAGTCCTCAAGCGGCATTCAGGCAGGGCGGCCACAAGGCTTTCCACATCGCTTAAATCCAGGATCCTGTCCTTGTCCCCATAGAGGATCAACGTGGGATTGCGCACATCGGAAAGCGCCACCACCTTGTCCAGGGAACCGGAAAAAATAACCGACATCCCGTGTTCGGCAAAAGCCTGAATTCTGTCGGGAGGCATGGATTTAAACTGGGCGATGATCTGGTTTTTGCAGACCCCCGGCAAATCGCCGCCAAAGCTCTTCAGAAGGACCTGGGCCATATGTTCACGGTCATCAAGTTTTGCCTGCATGCCCGTCATGATCGTTTCCTTCATGCGTCCATTCGGCTTCATGGCGATACTTGCCAGGATCAGCCGGCTCACATGCTGAGGGAACCGCGCCGCGAACTGCAAGGCGACCACGCCGCCCCAGGAAGCCGAACAGATAATGGGCCGCTTGATCCCCAGTTCGCTGACAAGGGCCCGCAGGATCTCAACTTCTTCATCCAGGGAAACGCTGGTCGACCCCTCCAATACCTTACCCTTGCCCTGATGGGGAAAATCAAAGAGCGTGATGCGATATTTATCCCTGAAACGCTGCAAGAACGACAGCCACATGGCCATGGACTGCTGGGCGCCGTTAAGGCAAAGAACGTCCTGCCCTTCCCCGCAGACGCGGTAAGGCACCTGAAATCGTTCACATTGGAGAATCCCTTTGAGATGTCTCATGAATCCTTTTTAAGATGTCTCTTCATCAATTTGCGCAAAAGCAGATTTTTATTATAACGGGTCAAACAAAAAAGAATAGCCCTGAAATCCCCTTTTTGTTGACCAGTTTCCCTTTTTCCTCTTTTAAAAAAGAAAAACCAAGCAAAACTACCTTGGTTCTCATGAAAAAATCGAGCCAGGGTGCCTAGGAATTCAGCAAATTTCCGCCAATCCTTCTCTATTTTTAACCTATTTACGCCAACTAGTCAACTTGTTTGCTGAAGTTACTCAAGTTGTTTACGGCTTATGGCCTATAGCATATAGCTTATGGCTAAGAGCAAAGGGCAGATTTCAGACTTCTGAATTCAGACGTCAGATTTCCGAATTCAGATTTCTGGCTTCGTATTTGCTATAAGCCATTCGCTATTCGCCATAAGCCCATTCTTCGTCCTTCGTGCTTTCGTGCTTTCGTCCCTCGGTTTCTGCGGACTGTGGCCCGTGGCCTGTCGACTGCTTTCGTCCCTCGGTTCTGTGGACTTGATCTTTGGGCCATGGACTATTTACAGCAACTCCATCTCCCGATAATAGGAAAAAATCGACTTGATCGACTGGGTCATGACAGCAGCCAAAATGTAACTTAAGACCATAACCGCGAGGGTAATCAGGGCCTTGTTCTTTTTGCTAAAATAGGGATTTATCCATAACAGCGGCAGCGCCAGCGGCCCCACGCAGAGAAAAGCAATGACTAACGTGGAAATCTTAAAATACCACTTTCTTTCCACCTTATTTTCAGCTTTGCTTTCCATATTTTTTATCAATGGCACAGACCGATTCGTCTATTGGATTAAAGAATTTCTTTGAAAAAAGGCAATTCTCTATTTCAGAATTGCCTTTTAAAAGCTGCGCATTGTTCGCATATTTATATTTAAGAAGTGAACTTCCTCTGAACTTTACAAGGCTGGATGTGGTGACGAGGAGAAAAATCGAGTGGAAACACAGATTACTACTGATTCCTACGGGTGGCGCCGAGTTTTGCTGCATGGCTCTGTCGCCATGCTACGCAAATCTCGACATCCCCCAATTTTTCCCACTATTCCTAGGGGTGGCGCCGAGTTTTGCTGCATGGCTCTGTCGCCATGCTACGCAAATCTCGACATCCCCCAATTTTTCCCTTGTCGGGAAAAATTGGTGGAGCTGGCGGGAATCGAACCCGCGTCCTCAAACGGAAAGATGAAAGCCGCTACATGCTTAGTCTGTTCTTGTTCTTACCTTGAAGCGTCCCACAGACAGGATCTCCAAGGCCAGTCTGCTTGAGTTTCGCCCTTATCCCGCAGACAGGGTAAAGGCTATTCTGCCTGTCCGAAGAAGCCTTACGGTTTCATCGGACCGACACAATCCCAGCACGCAGAATTACAGGAATTGTGGCTTAATTCAACGAGTGAACTAAGGCTTAACGTACGCCTGCTAACGGCGCAGCGAATATCGGGTTAACGATATTCAGCGCTGCCAGCACTGTTGGATCAGTTTCAGCGTTTGTGTTTTTGTAAGGTTTTTAACGAGGCCACCTCACACCCTCGGCATGCTGCCAGCATCAGGCACGTCTGAATCGAGCCCAATCAGCCCCATATTTCACAAAGAACAAAGATGCCTGTAATTTATTTGCGTCTTATCGATCGCCGCATTTCGCGGTCCGTGTCGCGCTTCTTGATGTCTTCCCTGCGGTCGTAGGACTTCTTGCCCCGAACCAGGGACATGGCCACTTTCACAAGCCCTTTGGAATTAAAATACAGCTTGTAAGGCGCCAGCGTAAAGCCCCTTTGCGTGATCTGTCCGATTAATTTACGGATCTGAGGTTTATGCAGGAGCAGGCGCCTGGGCCTGGTGGCTTCTTCCTTAAAATAACTGGCCTTTTCGTAAGGCTGGATATGGCAGTTATACAAGTAGACCTGGGAGGCTTCGATACGGCCAAAGGCATCGTCAATCGTGGCTTTGGCCTCCCTTAAAGACTTGACCTCGCTGCCTTTGAGCTCAATACCGCACTCAAAGGTCTCCAAGACCTCATAATCCCTGTATAACTTCCTGTTTGTCGCGATAACTCGTTCTTCCATATTATTTTACCATCCAGCCCTAAAAATTTCCAGCCTAAGATTATAATATTCGCAACAGCCTGTTTCGGTTAAGTTTTCGATTCTGTAGCCTTAACTTAAGGAAATGCCCGATATAGACCCAAAAACAGCGGAATCGTCAGGATAGACAGCAGATGGCCGTAAAAAATAGCCTGGTTGATGAGCTCCTCCTCTACCTTTTCATTGCGGGCTATCACAGACAGGAGCGCGGCCGGAGGCATACAGGCCTGCAGCATCAAAAGCAGACCTACCAGGGGCCTGGGCTTAAACACCAGCAGAAAGAAAAGCACAACCAAAGGCAGGATCAAAAGCTTGATGGCCAGGCCCGAAATCAGAGGTTTCAGGTTCTTTAAAGAACGGATGTGGATCAAAGCCAGATTTCCCCCCACCACAAAAATGGACAAAGGGATGGCGCACTCCCCCAGAATTTTCGCTGGGTTCATCAAAACAGGCGGCAACACCGCCTGCAGCCGCAGGAATACCACAACCAGCGCGGTCAGGGTCGCGATCACAGGCGCGTTGAACATATCCTTGTAGTCGAAGCGGCAGGACTTCCCCCGGCAGCTGACGATATATATGCCGAAGGAAAAAATAGTCATGTTGAATCCCAACAGGAACAGAAAGATATAAATGAACATCTCCGACGCCAGATCAGGTGGAAGCATGCTGGCGGCCAAAGGCAGGGGCAGATATCCTGAATTCTGGAATGTTGAGATACTCAAGAACGGCCCTTCCTGCTGTCCGAAAGACTTGTTAAATCTCAAGAAAATCAGACCGAACCCGTAGCCTATGACTGTCAAAAACACGCTTAAGAGCGGAAACATCCACCAGTCCGGAAAGCCCTTGAAGGTGAAGGCGCTTGTTATCTGCGTGAACATCAAAAGCGGCAGGAACAAGCCTATCACAAGCCTGCTTAAGGTCTCAAGGCCTTCTTCGCTGACAACTTTTTTGCGGATGAGGATGAATCCGGTAGCGCCTAACAGCGCCAGCTGCAAAATAGCCTGAAATGTGATGTTGAATGATGCGAGCATAAATATTTTCTTGTTAACGCAAATGGTCCCAGATATTTACCGGAGTTCCTCCCCGCGCTGCACGCAGGAATCCGCGTTAAAATACCCTTTCTTTAACAGGGACCTATTATAACATAAGAGGGGCTAATCCAAAACTTCGATCTGCCAGGGGTGATTTACGATGATTTCGGTCTTTCCACGGTAGGATTTGATAAGCCCGAAGACTGTGATCGTCTTTTGGGAGTAGTCTCGCAAAGGATCAACGTCCTCTTTTTCAAAAAACCAGAGGTCTTTGGTAAAAATTACGGCCGCAAGGCCTTCCATTTCCAGAAAGATCACCTTCTCCGTCCTGCGCGCCTTCCTGACCTTTCCGATCACGAACTTCCTTTGACCCAGATAGTTTGCCGCCTCTTTGCCGGGGATCTCCAGGGTTTCAGCCCACATCCCCGCCCTTTCCTGCTTGGCGGCTGCCTGGGCCTGCATCAGGACATCCACGTATTTCACATTGGGAGGGAAGGTATAAAGGTAGGCCAGGCCTTTTCGCAAAAGCTCAGCCTGAACAAAGATCTCCCTCCTCCCCTCGCCTTCCACGAAAATATATGCCAGGGTGCGTCCGTATTTGTCCTTTTTCTCAAGGTCATATTCCAGGCGCACCTTCTTGCCCATAACCAGCTCTTCATTGGCTGACTTGGCCTCCTGTCCAAAAGGATCTTCCGCCGGAACCCACTGGCCTGAGACCTTACGGCTTGTTTCCGGGGTATCGATGCCGATATAACGCACAGTCACACCGGAGTCCATCTCCACCGTATCCCCGTCTGTGACGCGCACCACGCGCGACTCGGCCGGCTCCCGGGAAAGACAACTCGCCGTCAAAGACACGGCCGCGGCCACGGCGATCAGCCACAGCGGCGTCTTTTTACCCAAAAATCTGAAATTATGTTTATGGTTTTTTTTCAAAATGAACCAATCAAGCTCGAGGTTCGACCTCCTCTGAGCACAAACGAGGTTCGACCTCGGAAAGGCTACATCAGCTGCTGACCGATCTTAACAAACACCTTTTCAGCAATTCCGATTTTGGGGAAAATCCCTTTTCTGGCCTTGACCTTAAGGCGAATGGCCTCAGGCGTGATTTGCGTGATCTCGACCTTCACCTTGGCCCTGTCAACAGAGGCCTCCATAACGCCGGCGTTTTTGTCGCGTGTCGTGACGACACCTAAGGTACTGCACACGGTTTGAGCGGATTTCCAGGCATCGGCGAATTTGGCGTCGTATTCACCCTGAATGGTATCGCGCGTAACAGCGTAACCGCCGACAGCGCCGATACCGCCGACCACAAGCCAGACACATCCCGTTAAACAGACCGGAAGAACCGCCAACAGACACACCAAAGAGAATATTCGTTTCATGAGTTATTTGACCTCTTTCTTGGAAAAGACCCTGTGAAAACAAAAAGTCCCCAACGTTAAAATTCCCGACCACGATAGGATCAAAAAGATCCAGCCGTAGATATTCATGCCCGTTTCCTCCGCTTGCGCCAGGCGATCTTGACCATGATCGCCAGGGCTGAAAACAGCGCGATCAGACCAAGCCGCGTCCAGAGGACAAAAGGCTTATCGGCCTCTGACACCCCTTTTAAAAATATCGTCGGTAACCCTTCCTGGAAAAACCAGGCGCCCAGGATCACCAGAAGGAAAACAGGCGTCACATATTTGATGATGAATTTAAAAATGCGCGGGATGCGGATGTCGGCGCCGTGGTGGATCTCTTCCCAGGCCTTATCCATGCCGAACACCCAGACAAAAAGGATGGTCTCTATGGTCCCGAACAAAACAAGGCAGAACGTCCCTCCCCAGAAATCCAGTTCATTGACAACGCCACGCCCCAAAAAGAAAATCGCCGGCTGACACAAAAGGAATCCCACGGCCGCAAAAATACCCACGGCCCTTTTCCGGGAAATATTGAATTCATCCTCCAGAAAGGCGACTGCCGGCTGGGCCAGCGACACGCTGGAAGTCACCCCGGCCAAAAACAGGAGCGCGAACCACAAAAAGCTGAAGATCGACGACAAAGGCAATTTGCCCAGGATAAGCGGCATGGTGACAAAACCCAGGTCGAAAGCGCCCTGCCTGGCAATGGCCTGGATATCTATGGGGCCGAAGAACACAAAAGCCGCGGGGATAATAATCGAGCTGCCCAGGACGACCTCGGCGAATTCATTCATGCTGACGGCGGTCATGCCGGAAAGCACGACGTCGTCGCCTTTGGAAAGATAGCTCGCGTAGGTCAAGATCACCCCGATACCGACGCTTAACGTAAAAAAGATCTGTCCTGCGGCCGCCAGCCAGACTTTGGCGGATTTCAAGGCGCCGAAGTCGGGATTCCACAGAAACCCAAGGCCGTTGCCCACGTTCCAGCCGGGCTTAGCGGCGTCCGGAGCTCCTAAGGTCAATACCCGGATGGCCAGAATGATCCCAAAACAGAACAAGACAGGCAGGGCGATCTTGCAGAGCGTTTCGATGCCGCCGCGAATGCCGTAATAAATGACGAAGATGTTCAGGGAAAAGGTGATAAGGAAGAACATGTAGGCGGGGGCAATGCTTTTAAAAAAACCATTCTGTTCCAGGCCCTGATACCCTCTCAAAAACGACTGGATGGATGCCTGGTCGCCCAAAGGGGCAAGCACGCCTTTGATACTGTAAAAACTATAGCCCAAGGTCCAGGAGGCGATAAAGGTGTAATAGATAAAAATGACAAAAGGGCCGAAAATGCCGATCACACCGAAGTATTTGATAAAGCGGTTTTTCTGAAGGAGACTGTGGAAGATGCCGGGCGCTGTGCCGTGCTCAAACCCGCCGCCGTAGCGGCCCAAGGTCCATTCGATCCACACAAGCGGAATCCCCAAAAGCAGAAGAGCCACAAAATACGGGATCATGAACGCGCCGCCGCCATTGCCCGCAGCCTGGACAGGAAACCTTAAAAAGTTTCCCAATCCCACGGCTGAACCCGCGACAGCCATGATGATTCCCAGACGCGACCCCCACGATTCGCGCTTAGGTTTATGCATTTGAATTTATTATATCCACCGTATTTGCCTATTTCAACTTTAACTTTCGCTTTCCCTTCCTGCTGGAGGTTCGACCTCGTTTGTGCTCAAAGGAGGTCGAACCTCGGTTGAGCTTGGAAGAGGTTCGACCTCGGAAGAGTCAAAATCAAGGATGCGGCAGGTCAAAAAGATCACCAACTCTGTTTTGCGCGTTTCATCGATGGAATTGCGAAATAAGAATCCCAGAAGAGGGATGTCCCCTATCCACGGGATCCTGTTGACCGTCTTAACAGACTCATCTTTGATCAACCCGCCGATAACCAGCGTCTGACCATCCCGCAAAAGCACATCGGTCTCTGTTTCGGCCGTCTCAACAATAGGGATCGTATTGCCGGCAGCGGTCTTATAATTTTGCGTCACAGAACTGACCTCCGGCCTGATCTTCATAGAGATAAAGCCGTCCGCGCTGATGGTCGGCGTGACATAAAGCTTAACGCCGACGTCCACGAAATTCACGGCCTCGGCCGTCTCGGTGGTGGACTGACCCTGAACCGCGGTGGTCGTCACATACACCTGCTTGGAGCCGACAAGGATTCTGGCAGAAGCATTGTTGACCACAGCCAACCTTGGCGAAGACAGGATTTTTGTTTCGCCTTGAGTTTCCAGGGCCTCGATCACCGCCTTGTAATCATTTTTCTCGGAAGGATTCAGGCTTCCCAGGACCCATTTATTGCCTGTCGTCGTGATCATCTGCCCGAACATGCCCTGAACACTCACCTTTTTATTCAAAACATATTCCCAATCAATGCCTAAAGACGTCTTGTCGTTCAAATTGACCTGGATGATCTTGGCTTCAATGAGAACCTCCCTTGACCTTTTGTCCAGCGCTTCAATCACAAGGGAGGCTTCATCCAACCGGGCAGGATAATCCGTGGCTGTTATCCTGCCGGAACGCTCATCAATCACCATTCTTGATGTCTTGGACAAAACCTCCCGAACGGCCTCCGCTGCTTTCTGACAGACCGCGTAATTCAATTCAAATGTGCGCGTTTGCATGGGCTGATCCATCTCCCGGATGAGCCGACGCATTTCATCGAGTTTTTGAGGGGTTTCCACGATAATCAAAGCGCCGGAGGAATCATCGACAACCACATGGCCCACGCCCGACTTGATCTGGGACAAGATTCCGGCCGCGTCCTGCGCTCCGAGATATTTGAGCTTCAGACGCAATGTCCTGCGGCTGTCGTCGGGTTTCCGGCCGAAGGCCTTCTCATAATCCTGGCTCGTCATGATGCGGCTGATACTGCCTTTTGAGACCAGGGCCAGATCGCTTGAGGCCAAAATCGACTTTAACGCTTCGTCCACCGGGACCTCTTTCAAAAATACGGTCACCCGGCCGCTGACATTCTTGTCAACGACCAGGTTTAAGTTATTTTTCGCGGCCAGGATCTTGAGAACCTCAACAACATCCATGCCCTTGAAATCCATGGTGATCTTTTCGGCCACGGCCAACGCCTGCCCTGAAATTGCCAGCAAAAAGAAACACGAGAATACAAGCCTTAAAGAGAAAAAGCGTAACATTGTCCGCCTCCTGAAAGGACGACACCTGACACGCTCACCTCCGTAACCGTCAGGTCCCCGATCATATCGTTGTCTGAAACATACAAAGTCCTGCCTGTAACCCTGTCTTCAAAAACGGCCCTGTTCCTTCCGCCGTCCTCCATCATCCCCACCAGGACCAAGTTTGCGGCGGCTTCGCTGCCCGCTCCCGACGCAGACAAGACCTGTTTCTTAACCGGAGCGAGAACGAGAAAAACAGGATGAAATGAAAAAACGGATTGAGGAGCCTGCCTGCTGTTCTTCAAATGCTCCAGGACCTCCCGCCTGCTGAACTCAAACCTATCCAACACCTCTAACCCCACTTTCGCCTCAAGCCCTTCTTCATCTTTTGAAGATAGGGTTAATTCACGAGACAGGACAAAAAAGGGCAATTCCTCTAATCCTTTGAAAAACCTGACCATCGCCTCTTCTTTGGCTTTGAGCCTTAAGGCGGCCTTCCTTGCCCGGTTTGCCTTAACCGGCTTCATGTTGCCGTTTTCTTCCAGAGACCTCATGGAAATAATGGAAACTTCGTTGTCGGCGGCCAAAGCGATCAAGGCGGAAAAAACATGATCCATATCCACCGCGCCGAGCATTTTGCCTGCTGGTCGGACCGCAAAAGCCGGGTTTTGCCGCAAGACGCTTGTGGTCTTGATGTTGTTTGAAAAAAACCGCGAGGCGATTTTCAGCTCCTGATGATACCGCCTTAAGGCCAGCCACGCCGGCGCCGTCAGGACGCAAAACAAAACGATGACAAACAGGATTTTGCCAAGGGGCCGTGAGAAAAATATTTGTTTTAAGATCCGCGGATATGAAAAGAAACGGGCCATGAAGAATCTCCGGTTTTTTCTTCCGACAATACATCTATCCTCGCGTTTTGGAACGCGGGCAGGGATTTCAAAGACTGCAGGAACAGAAAAGCGCTTTCGACCCCCTTGGCCCTGCCTTTTATGGAAATACCCGACGACGCATGAAACTTGATCTCAACCAGTTTTGTTCCGGAAAAATCCAGACCATATAGATCGCTGAAGAAGCCCGCGAGATCAGGCGAAAGCACTTTGTCCCGGATCCAGACAACATAGGCCTGACGTTCGATTTCTTTATAAAGAGGAACCATCTCAATCCAGGCCTTTCTCAATTTCATGGTCTCTTCAGCCTGGCGGAGTATGAAGACTGACAGAAGACACCACAAGCCGCAGACAAGGGCGCAGGAATAGACCGCTGTCTTGAACCAAATTCGCGAGATCCTTTTTTCCCTGATCGCCTGTTTGCATTCCGGCGGCCTCATATCCAGGGCATTCTCCGGCGGATTCAAGGCCAGCCCCAAACAGGCCAGAAACGACAGGCGCTCATCCAGGGATAAAGAATCAAGCGAAGGACCCAGGCGGCCGAGATCAGAGGCTGCGGGAATTATTTCCAAATCCTGATGGAGAAAAAATTCCCGCTCAAACGCGTTCAATTTACCGGCGACATAGAGCCTGTTTTCAGCAACCGCCAAACCGAGCCGCCTGCAGGTTTCCAGGCTCACCTTTAATTCGCGCAGGAGCAAAGAGGGTGTCTGTTCAAAGATAAAAGAGCTCACAAAAGAACGACTGAATGAGAGACGACCTCCGCTAATCACGCTCAAGTCAAAACAATCCCCTTCCCTGCTCAGCAGGCAAAAGGAATCCGGCATCGCCGTGTTATTCTCCAAGAGCATCCATTGAAGCAGGCCCTGGACATTGAGCGTGACAAGCGAAGGGTCCAGCCCCAGGGAATCAAGGGTTTCAAAATACGATTTGAGCCTCTGACGCGGAAAACTGCAGACCTGGATCAAAGAATTTCCTTCCCGGTCCTGGCCGTTACGATGGTAATCAAACACCGATCCGAGGCCTGAGAACGCGGATTGGCGCGAGACATGACACTGGAGCATTTGCCGTATCTCCGCTTCATCCTGGGAGGGCAACCGCAAAGACTGCCAGGAGGCCATGTGCCTGGGCAAAACAATAATGGGATGGCTCGGTTTGAAATAACGCCTCCTGAATTCAGCGGCTAAAGACAAAGCCAGGTCGCGATCTTCCTGAACAGGCATAGAAAAACAATGCGCAAGCACCCGCTGCCCCCGCTTGACCTCGCTTTGGCAACAGCGAATATTGGAATGATTGAATTCGAGGACGCAAACAGGTCTTTTCTTTCCCATCATCAACTGTTCTCCCTTAACACCAAAACTCAATCTTGTTCCAATAATGTAACACATATTTTCGTTAATTTCCAGCTTTATTTTCCATTAATGGAACAAAACCGCCCTCTCGAGGTCGAACCTCGATCAAGCTTGGACAAGGTCGAACCTCCTTTGTGCTCAGAGGAGGTCGAACCTCGATTGAGCTTGGAGGAGGTTCGACCTCGGGGCAAAAGAGACCTCGGGGCAAAAGAGCTTGGGGCAAAAAAAATAGCCGGGAAAATATCCCCGGCTATTCAGTTTTGATGAATCCAAACGCTCGTTACCGCTTTTTTAATTCATCCAGGATCCTTTCCAGCTTCTGTTCAATGCGCTGGAGGATCTCAAGCTTCTTCTCTTCCGTCCTCTGCTGCTTGTCCTGCACTTCTTTGGCGGTCTGCGCCAATTTTGCCATATCGGGTAGATTAAACATGGAAGACTCCTTGTAACGGCTCCGCTGCCGTAATTAAAACTTTTTTCCGTGCCTGTAGGGACGGGCCTTGTTCTTCTCGGCTTTTTTCTTCAAGGCTTCTTCCAAATCCAGGCCGCGCGCTCCGCAATAATCGAAAATCCGGATACAACAATCCGCCATTTCCTCGGCCACCTCTTCTTTGCCCAGGTCGTTACGCAGGGCTTCCAGGGCTTCGGAAAGCTCGGAATGCATGAGAGCGATCAATTCTCCGTCTGAGCGCTCAAAATCCCACCAGCCCTTTTCTTTGGCTGTGGAATGACACAACTCAATCCATTGTTTGATTGTCACAACCAACCCCCTTCATTCCTGCTTAACCCGTCCGTCTCCTGGCCTGCTGAATAAACCGCTTAACCAGCGTCAGGTCTTTTTTGCCCGGCTGTTTCTCAACCCCGCTGGACACATCCACGGCAAAAGGCTTCAGGAGCCTGATGAGCTCTTCCACGTTCTCCGCCGCCAGTCCGCCGGAAACAAAAAATCTACATTTTTTCGAAAGCGGCAACAAAACCTTCCAGCCGAATGTTTCGCCTGTGCCGCCGAATTTGCTTTCGCGATACGTGTCAAAAAGAAAAGAACAGGACCGGTAGCGCTTCAACTGTTTCCAGGGGACGCGCCGGCGGATCCGAAACGCCTTGATCACCCGGTACCCTCGAAAAGCGCGGACATAAGCCGGGGTTTCATCGCCGTGGAATTGCAGAAAATCCAAACCGCAATAGCGGGCGACGCGCTTGACTTCCTGCGGGTCCTGATTGACGAATACACCGACCTTTTTAACGCGGGCAGGCAGGCCTTTGATGATGGCCTTCGCCCGGCGCGGCGAAACAGCGCGGGGGCTTTTGGAGAAAAAAACAAATCCCAGGAAATCGGCGCCGCACGCCACGCTTTCGCGCGCGTCATGAAGATTGGTGATCCCGCAGATCTTGACCCGTGTTCTCATTGTTTCAGAAACGCCGCGAATTCGGCGGCCAGGGCCGCCGGGTCAGGCGCGCGCATCAGACTCGTGCCCACAAGGACTCCGCGGGCTCCCGCGGCCATGATCAGGGCCAGATCGCCTGTGTCCTTGACACCGCTTTCACAGATCACCATCCTGCCGGCAGGAAGCCTCTGCATCAGCCGGGGCAGGACCTGGAGATCGATGGAAAAATCCTTCAAATTGCGGGTATTGACGCCGATCACCGCTTCAGGCACGGCCTGCGCCTTGTCCAGCTCGGTCTCGTCATGAATCTCCAAAAGGACATCCAGACTGACGGAAAAAGCGGCCGCCGCTAAATCCTGCAGCTGCTGGCGGGTCAAAATCGAGGCTATCAGAAGAATGGCGTCGGCGCCGTGCAGCTTGGATTCATGCACCTGGTATTCATCCATGATAAAATCCTTGCGCAACAGCGGCAGGGCTACCGCGCGTCGCACATCATCCAGAAACGACAGCTCTCCGCCAAAATATTTCTCTTCGGTGAGAACGGAAATACCGCTGGAACCCGCGCCCTCCAGGGACTTCGCCAGTTTCGGGGCATCAAAATCCTGCCGGATAACACCGTTGGACGGCGAAGATTTCTTTAGCTCGGCGATCAAATGCACGCCTTCCCTGCCCAAAGCCTTCTTGAATCCGGGAGCCGGCAAAGGCTTCTCCAGCCGCGAACGCAATTCCTCCCAGGGAACCTCTTTTTTGCGTCGCTCCAGACTTTCCCTGGTCGATTGAAGGATCTCATCAAGAATGGTCATAGCTGTCTATCCTTACGCGGATTCGGAAAAATTCGAATATTCGATCAGTTTATTCAACTTCTTTATGGCGCTGCCGGAATCGATAGACTCCTGCGCCAGCCGCATGCCGTCTTTGATCGTATTGGCCTTGCCGGCCACATAAAGGCCGCATCCGGCATTCAAGACGACCATGTCTTTTTCCGGGCCTTCCATGCCCTTCAAAACATTCAGGGCAATCTGCTTATTGGCGCCCGGGTCAGATCCTGAAACCTCGCGTGGGCTGGTTTCCGGCAAGCCAAGCTTCTGAGGCTCAATGACATATTCTTTGACATGATTGTCCCTGTATTCGCAGGCGTGCGTCGGGCCCCAGGTGATCGCCTCGTCATAACCGCCTTCTCCCCAGACAACGAGCGCGTGTTTCAATCCAAGATTGCCAAAAACCTCACCCAGCACAGGCACAAGCTTCTTTTCATAAACGCCCATCAACTGATGGGTGGGAAAAGCCGGATTGATCAACGGCCCCAGGAGATTAAAGATCGTGCGCATCTGGAGTTTGCGCCGGACCGGCTGCACGTGGGCCATGGCCGGATGCAGGAGCGGAGCGTAAAGAAAAGCGATGCCGGCTCTTTCCAGGCAGCGCTCAATCGTTTCCACAGGGGCGTTGATATTGACGCCCAGCTCTTCCATCAGGTCCGCGCTTCCGCACTTGCTGGAAACGGAACGGTTGCCGTGCTTGGCGACCATGATCCCGGCTCCGGCCACGACCAGGGCCGCGACCGTTGAAACATTAAACGTCCCCTTGGCGTCGCCTCCGGTGCCGCAAGAATCGAAAACAATGTCCGCCTTCACCTTCAAGGGTCTGACAAAACGACGCATAGCACGGACCGCGCCCGTGATCTCCTCAGCCGTTTCTCCTTTTTCCGCCAACGCGCGTAAAAAAGGCGCCATTTCCTCCTGGGGCATGCGGCCTTCGGCGATAAGGCATATGATATTCTCCATCTCCGGGGCGCTGAGGCCTTCTCCGGAAGAGATCTTTTTGAGCGCGTCCTGATTCATGATCGTATCCTTTTTCCTAAGATAAAAACTAGCGCGCCAGGGTCAGAAAATTCTTCAAAAGCTGTTTGCCTGAGGCGGTCATGACGGATTCCGGATGGAATTGCACTCCGTAAATAGGGTCATGCCTGTGCTGAAGGCCCATGATAAGCTTGTCTTTTGTCCACGCCGTCACCAGAAGGTCTTTGGGAAATCCTTTGGCCTCCACAATGAGAGAATGATAGCGGGTCGCCTCAACAGGATTGGGAAGGTTTTGAAAGATCCCCATGCCTTTGTGGTAAATCAACGAAGTCTTGCCATGCATAAGCTTCGGTGCCCTGCTCACCCGGCCGCCGAAACAATACCCGATGGCCTGATGTCCCAGACACACGCCCAGGATAGGGACTTTTCCGCCGAATGAACGAATGACGTCAATGGAGATGCCGGCGTCCTGAGGCTTGCCCGGCCCGGGAGAGATCACAATGGCCCGGGGTTTGAGTTTGGCGATCCCCGAAACAGTAATCTTGTCGTTACGAAAAACCTTGAGGTCTTCGCCCATCTCCCCCAGATACTGGACGAGATTATAGGTAAAAGAATCGTAATTATCGATCATCAATATCATATTTCCCCGCCCTGAAATTTTTGAGCTCTCAATAATCGAGCCGTCTTACTCTTTCATTCTTTCGATTTTCGCGCCGAGACTCTTCAGCTTATCGTCCAGCCGCTCATAGCCCCGATCGAGATGGTAAATCCTGGAGACCTCCGTCCTGCCTTTGGCGACCAGGCCTGCCAGCACAAGGGCCGCCGACGCCCTCAAATCGGATGCCATAACCGGGGCCGCGCTTAATTGACGGATACCGTGAACCACGGCGTAAGGCCCTTCCCTTTTGACCTGCGCGCCCATGCGGTTCAATTCCGCCACATGCATGAAGCGGTCCGGATAGATCTTTTCGGTGATCACGCTGATGCCGTTGGTGATGGCCATGAGCGTCATGAACTGCGCCTGCACGTCCGTCGGAAAACCCGGATAGGGCAGGGTCACGACATCCGTGGGGCGAAAACGCCTCAGCGACCTCTTCACAAGGATGCCGTCCCGCTGGATCTTCATATTCAGGCCGGCCTCCCCCAGCTTTTCCAAAACCGCCATCATATGTTCAGGCCGCGCCTTCCTGACAAAAACTTCTCCACCGGTAACGCCGGCGGCCATGATCAGGGTCGCCGCCTCCACGCGGTCGGGAATAATCTCATATTCACAGCCGTGCAATTCCTTGACGCCTTTGATCTCAATGCGGGGAGAACCTTCTCCCTGAATCCTGGCCCCCATCTTAATGAGGAACCGGGCCAGATCCACGACCTCGGGCTCGCACGCGGCATTTTCAATAATGGTGGTGCCTCGGGCCAGGGTCGCGGCCATCATGACATTATCCGTGGCCAAAACCGAAGAGCCAAAAGGACCGCCCAGATAGATGTGCTGGCCTGAAAGCCGCCTGGCGTCCGCTATCACATAGCCTTCCCGGATCTGGATATCGACACCGAGCCTGGCCAAGCCTTTCAAATGCAGGTCCACGGGCCTCAAGCCGATCACGCATCCGCCGGGCAAAGAAACCTTCGCCTTTTTATAACGGGCCAGCAAAGGCCCCAACACGCAAAAAGAAGCGCGCATGGTGCTGACCAGCTTATACGGGGCCTCGTAACGTTCCAAGCCGTTGGGCTTCAGCGTGATCTTGTGGTCTTTAAATTCATAAGGGACGCCGAGATATTTGAGGATCCTGAGCATCGATATGGTATCGCGCAGGTCCGGGGCATTCCTGATCACACAGGTCTCTTTTGTCAAAAGAGCGGCGGCTAAAATCGGAAGAAGAGAATTCTTGGAACCTGAGACCTCCACAGCCCCTTTTAAGGCCGCGCCCCCCTCGATCCTAAGTTTATCCATTGAGCTCCTCAGTGTGCCGACGCAGTCGGCATCCAGCGAAATCCCACGAATAAGTTACACAGTGGGATGCGTAGTCAGTGTGCCGACGCAAAGCGCGAGTCAGCTTTTCCGGCGAATGACAGCCACCCGGTCCCTGCCAGCCATATCCCTGATGAACCTGGGTTCATGCCATAAAGAGGAACGGCTAAAGATCTTTAAAAGGCCCTGTCTCTGACCATCGCCGATCTCAAGGAAAAGCGTTCCCCCGGGCTTGAGAAAATCCCGGCTTCCCTTTTCGATCCTTTTATAAAAATATAATCCGTTTTCCGGCGCCAGCAGCGCCTGCGCGGGTTCCTGACGCACATCCCAGGGAAGGCGCTTGTAATCGCGCAACGACACATACGGAGGATTGGACACGATGGCGTCAAACGCGCGCCCTTTGAGGTTCAAAAAGAGATCCGATTCCAAAAACATGATCCGGTCTGAAACCCCGCAGCGCCTGGCATTGCCCCTGGCCACAGAAAGGCAGGTGCCGGAGATGTCCGTCGCCAGTATTTCATCACAGACGCGCGCCGGAAGAAAAGCCGCCAGGGCTATGGCAATATTCCCGCTGCCTGTGCAAAGGTCCAGGATCTTCAGCGGAGCGGGAAAAAGGGCCTTGAGGCAGGCGAGCGTTTCTTCGACGAGAACCTCTGTTTCAGGCCTGGGGATCAAAACACCCGGCTTGACAGCCAATTTCAACCCCATGAAATCCGCGTCGCCCAAAAGATACTGCAAGGGTTCGCCGCTCATGCGCCTGCGCAGCACAGCCTCCAGCCTGCGGCTCTCCTTTTCGCTTAAGGCCTTGCGGGAGCGCTCCAGATAAAGTTCGCTGCGACTGCATGCCAGGAGTTTGCAAAGAATGGTTTCAATCTCGTTCATGGTTTTTTAGCTCCGCCCTGCGGTGGAGAAAAAATTCAGGCTTATTTCGAAGCCTGCCCCTCCGCCTTCAAAAGGGCATCCGTTAATTCATCCAGGGAACCGTTGAGCATCTCCTCCAGGCGATGGGACGTAAAGCCGATGCGGTGATCTGTCACGCGCCTGTCCGGAAAATTGTATGTCCTGATCTTTTCACTGCGGTCGCCCGAGCCTACCTGCAGCTTCCTGGTTTCCGAGCGCTCGACATGGCGTCTGCGCACCATTTCGTCCAACAGGCGCGTCCTCAAGACCCTCATGGCCTTGGCCTTGTTTTTGATCTGGGAACGCTCGTCCTGACAGGTTACGACCAGGCCTGTCGGGATATGCGTGATACGCACGGCAGAATCCGTCGTATTGACGTGCTGACCGCCATGCCCGCCGGCGCGATACACATCAACCTTCAAATCCTTGACGTCGATCTCAAGATCAGTTTCTTCAGGCTCAAACAAAACGGCCACTGTTGCCGCGGATGTATGAATGCGTCCGGAGGCCTCTGTTGTGGGCACGCGCTGGACGCGGTGCACCCCGCTTTCAAATTTCAGCCTCTTGTAGGCATCCGGCCCCTGCACCGAAAAAACCACTTCCTTGACGCCTCCCAGATCCGTCGGGCTCAAAGACATCAGCTCCACTTCCCAATTCTTCGAGGCGGCGTACTTGGTATACATGCGATAAAGGTCTGCCGCGAACAAGGATGCTTCCTGCCCGCCTGTGCCGCCCCTGATCTCAATCATGCAGCGACGGTTCAAATCCGGATCAGGGGCACGGGTCAAATCCTCAAGCTTCTGACGCAGGCGCTCGCTTTTCTGCCCCAGCTCGCGGACCTCGGCTTCCGCCAATTCAAGAAAATCCCTGGCGTGGGACTTGTCTTTCAAGATATGTTCCAGTTCCCGGGCCTGCTGCTGCGCGTCGCAAAACTCCTCATAAACACGGACAGCGGGGGTGATATCGGAAAGCTCTTTGGCATACTTCGTGCACAGCGCCGAATCAGCCACAACCTCCTGCTGAGACAGAAGATGCTCGAGTTCTTCTTTTCTCTTCTTCAATTCCTCGTACTTTTTGGTCATAATCCCAAAACCGCCTTCATTCCTTGGGGGTCTTTTTGTATTTCTTCATGAATTTCTCCACGCGTCCGGCCGTATCCACGAACTTCTGCTTGCCGGTAAAGAACGGATGGCAATTGGAACAGATGTCCACGCGGATATTCTGCTTGGTGGAGCGCGTATGGGTCACAGACCCGCAGGCGCAGATAATGGTTGTCTCCTTATAAGGCGGATGAATCTTTTCTTTCATGACTCTAGCTCCTTTCAACGATTTGAATTAAGAATTGAGAATGAAACTTTTGCAACCCGTTGCCCTTCTTCATTTTTCATTCTTAATTCTTAATTATTTTATTTCTGATTCATGCTGTCCAAGAAGTCATTATTATTCTTAGTTTTGGAAAGCTTGTCAATCAAAAGTTCCATCGCCTCCGCCGAGTTCAGCTCATTCAAAACCTTACGAAGGATCCAGATCTTTTGAAGGTGTTTGGGATCGATCAGAAGCTCTTCGCGGCGCGTATTGGAGCGCTTGATATCAATGGCCGGATAAATGCGGCGCTGAAACAGATTACGGTCCAGCTGCAATTCCATATTGCCCGTCCCTTTGAATTCTTCGAAGATGACTTCATCCATGCGGCTGCCCGTGTCCACCAGCGCGGTCGCGATAATGGTCAGGCTTCCCCCCTCTTCCAGGGCCCTGGCGGCCCCGAAGAAGCGCTTGGGTTTGTGGAGAGCGTGGGAGTCCATACCGCCGGTCAGGATCTTTCCTGAATGGGGCACGACCGTGTTGTAGGCGCGCGCCAGGCGGGTGATGGAATCCAGAAGCACGACCACGTCTTTCTTGTGTTCGATGAGCCTCTTGGCCTTCTCCAGGACGATCTCGGCGACCTGGACGTGACGCTCGGCCGGCTCGTCAAACGTCGAGCTGATGACCTCACCCTTGACAAGCCGCTGCATGTCCGTGACTTCCTCAGGCCGCTCATCGATCAAAAGCACCATGAGGACCGTTTCCGGGTTATTCTTGGTGATGGCGTTGGCGATCTTCTGCAACAGGACCGTCTTGCCGCTGTAAGGCTGGGCCACGATCAACCCGCGCTGCCCCTTGCCGATCGGAGTCAGAAGGTCCATGATCCTGGTGGAAATATCCTCAGGGGAGTTTTCCAGCTGAAAACGGGCGTTGGGATAAACGGGGGTCAGGTTGTCAAAAAGAATCTTATCCTTGGCCATGTCCGGGTTCTCAAAATTCACGGCCTCGACTTTGAGCAAAGCGAAATATTTCTCGCCTTCTTTCGGCGGCCGGATCTGTCCGGAAACCGTGTCGCCCGTGCGCAGGTCGAATTTCCTGATCTGCGACGGAGAAACATAGATATCGTCCGGGCACGGCAGGTAATTGTAATTCGCCGAGCGAAGAAAACCGAACCCCTCAGGCAGGATCTCCAGGACCCCTTCCCCGAACATCAACCCTTCGCGTTCCGCCTGCGCCTGAAGGATCTTGAAAATCAGGTCCTGTTTTTTTGAACCGCTGATACCGTTCACATTCAGGCTCTTGGCGAACTTCGCGAGATCCGCGATCTTCATTTCCTTGAGTTTTGCTATTTCGAGCTTTTCCACTTTTCTTCCTCCATGATTGTTTTCACCTGTTGAAAGGTGTCTTTCTTCCTGCCGTTGTTATCAATCACCAGATCGCAACGCGCAATCTTGGCCGCTAAAGGGAGCTGATGGCGCGCCCTTCGCGCGATCTCCCCGGGCGTGATCCGGCGCTGAAGGCTGAGCCTCTGTTTCCGCGCCTGTCGGCCGGCCTTCACGCAAACCGTCCTGTCAAAAAACCTATAAAAATCCGTTTCAAAAAGAAGGGGGATTTCCGCCACGACCACGGCGGCCTTTCGGTTCCTGCGGAAATATTCCAACAGCCTTTTTTTGACGACCGGGTGCACCAGGCCGTTGAGCGAGGCCAAAAGCCGGCTGTTTGAAAACACGCGCCGCGCCAGCATTGCGCGATCCAGGCGGGCGCCCTTGAACACCCCGGGCCCGAACACGCGCCGGATCTTTTTGCGCAAAACGGCGTTACCCGCCAGTTCCCGCCGCACCACGAGGTCGGCGTCAAACGTGCGCGCCCCCAGCTTCGCGAAAAACCCAAGGACTGTGGTCTTACCGGTCCCGAACCCGCCCGTCAATCCGATCTTGGTCATACCTTTAACCTGGAGGACCGCTTGGCCTTCTCATACAGACGGACATATTCCCTGGCGGATTCTTTCCAGGAAAAATTGAGCTTCATCACGCGCTTCATCAGATCCAGCCATTTTTTACCGTCCTCGAAAAGCGCGCGGGCCGCCTCTATGGCCGCCAGAAAATCCTTGCCCTGCGGCCTGGTGAAGACGAACCCCGTGCCGAATTTCGGGTTATGCCTGTAATCGATGACCGTATCCCCCAGCCCCCCGGTTTTATAGACCACCGGGATCGTGCCGTACTTGAAACTGATCAGCTGCCCGATGCCGCAGGGCTCAAAACGCGAAGGCATCAAAAACGCGTCGGAACCCGCGTAAATCCTGCGCGCCAAAACCTCGTCAAATCGCGAGCTGTAAAAAATATTCCTGGGAAACTTCTGCGCCAGATCAACGGCGCGCTGTTCATGCTCGGGGTCGCCGACACCAAGGATCACGGCCTGCATTCCCAGGCGCACGCATTCCGGCAGCACCTTAAGGATAAGATCGATCCCTTTCTGTTCCACGAGACGGCCGACAAACCCCAGAAGAAAAACAGCCGGGTCAAGAGGAAAACCGCAGACCTCCTGAAGCTTACGTTTGTCAGCGGCCTTGTCCTCGGGATTTTTGACCGTGTAATTCTTTTCCAGAGCGCTGTCCGCCTGGGGATTCCATACCTTATAATCCACGCCGTTCAAGATGCCGGAGAAACGCTCTTGCCGCTGCGCCAGCACGCCTTCAAGACCACAGCCGAATTCCTTTGTCTGGACCTCGCGGGCATAGGTGGGGCTGACGGTATTGATGGCGTCGGAAAACAAAATGCCCCCTTTGAGCAAATTGATCTTGTCAAAATATTCCAGGCCGTCCATCGTGAAATAATCCCAGCCCAAACCCGTTTCCGGCATTTTCTCTTTCGGAAAAAGGCCCTGGTAGGCCAGATTATGGATCGTCAGGACCGAGGCCGGCACGGGCGAATCCTTAAAAATATCCTTACCGCGGCTTTTTAAATAAACTGGGATCAACGACGTCTGCCAGTCGTGGCAATGGACGCAATCCGGAACAAAATCAATCGTCTCAAAAAGCTCCAGGGACTTGCGGCAAAAATAAGCGAAGCGATTAAGATTATCCGGATAGTCGCCGAAACGGTCGCCGTAAAGGTTGCCGCGCAGATACATGTCGTGGGAGAGAAAATAGGCTTTCACATGCTGTGAAATAGAGGCGACTTCAAAATCGTCGGAAACACTTTTTGTCAAAAACCCCGCCGACTTGACCGAAGGATATTTCGGCATGACCAAAATCACTTCATGGCCCAGGGCCCCAAGCTCCTCGGGCAGCGCTCCGCAGACATCCGCCAACCCTCCGGTCTTTGCGAATGGAACCGCTTCACTGGCGCATAAGGCAATTTTCATGATTCCCCCTTAATCTCGTTTTTGTCGAGATTAACCCCGAGCGTATTTTGAAAATATCCGGTTTTCCGTCGAACTCTCCAGAGGACTGGTCGCAAAACAGAAATTTTCAAAATATCCACGCGAGGGGTTCCTGCTTCTTAATTCTCTTCGACATCCAACCAATTCTTCCCCGATTTCAAGGAGACCTTGAGCGGAACTTTAAGCGTCATGGCCTTTTCCATGCTGGCCTTGACCAGGGCCTTGACATTTTTCGCTTCTTCCGCCTTTAACTCCAGCACCAGTTCGTCATGGACCTGGATCACCAGCCGCGACACGCATCCTTTTTTCCTAAGTTTTCCATCCAGATCGATCATGGCCAGTTTGATCAAGTCCGCCGCAGATCCCTGGATGGGCGCGTTAATGGCCTGACGTTCGGCAAATTGCCTGATGGACTGGTTGGCATTATGGATCTCGGGGATATAGCGCCTGCGTCCAAGGATCGTGGAAACAAACCCGTTCTTCCGGACAGATTCCACCTGCCCGTCCAAATACGATTTCACCAAAGGATAACGCAGAAAATATTCACAGATAAACGCCTCCGCCGTCCTGGGGTCTATCTTTAAATCCCGCGCCAGCCCGTAGGGACTCATGCCGTAAACAATGCCGAAATTCACGCGCTTGGCGTTCTCCCTCATCTCTTCGGTCACGTCTTTCTCCTGCACCCCGAAAATCAGGGAAGCCGTATGCCGGTGAATATCCAGATCCTTTTCAAAAGCCTCAATTAAGGCCTGGTCCCCGGACAAATGGGCCAGGATGCGCAGTTCCACCTGCGAATAATCGGCCGACAGGATCTCATCAAACCCTTCCGACGGCACAAACGCCTTCCGGATGCTGCGGCCCAACTCGGTCTTGATGGGAATATTCTGAAGATTGGGAGCGCTGGAACTCAGGCGCCCGGTTTCCGTGCCCGCCTGATTAAAGGTCGTATGGATGCGGCCGGTCTTCGGGTCCCTCAAGGCCGGTAAGGCGTCCACATAGGTGGTCTTGAGTTTTGAGATCTGGCGAAACTCCAAAAGAAGATGCGGCAGCTCATGGTCTGCGGAAAGCCGGGTCAGCACCTCCTCGTCCGTCGAAAATCCGGTCTTGGTTTTTTTGACGGCCGTCAGCTTTAGCTTCTGAAAAAGGACATCGGCCAGCTGTTTGGGAGAATTGATGTTGAATTCACATCCGGCCAGCGCGAAGATCTTCTCCACAAGCCGGCTGAGTTTCTTATCCAGGCGCGCCGAGAGATCTTTTAAAAAATCCAGGTCCACGTGGATGCCGACGGATTCCATCTCAAAAAGGACATCTTCCAGGGGCATTTCCAAGTCCCAAAAAAGACCCTCCATCTGCTTCTGCGACAATTGGCGCTCCAGCGTCTTATGCAGCCGCAGGACAAAATGAGACTCCTTGCCCAGGTAATCCTGGCGGCTGACAGTCTTGTCGCTCAAGTGATCCCAGATCAGATTGTCCAGTTCCGCCACAGTCCTGGAGGATTCCAGGAGATAGGCGGCCATCATCGTGTCAAAGAACCTGACCTTGGTCTCAATCTTCAGGCGCCGCAAGGCGTGGCGCAGGGATTTGGCGTCGTGGCAGACGACCACGCAGCCCTCAAGCGCCATCAGGCGCCGGACATCTTCGCCGGTAACGCCCCAAACAGTCTCTTCATCCAGGGCGATATTGCCTTTCAGCGTCTGTTCGCGGCAATCCGACTCATTGAGGGCAAAAGCAAAAAGGCCTTTTTTTTCAACAGAAGAAAGAAGGGCTGCGGCATCCTGCGCTTCTTTTTTTTCAATAGCCAGTTGTCTGCCGGCCGGTTCGGAAAGCCGTTCCTCGGACAGCTCCTTCAGGAAACCGCGCAGTTCCATCTGGCTGAAGAGGTCCCAGAGCCGTTCGTTGTCCGGAGGTTTGACCTGCAGGGACTTCAAATCCGTTTCCAGAGGGGCCTCATAATGCAATCCCGCCAGTTCCCGGCTCAGGCGAATGTCCTGCTGACGCTCCGCGATGATCTTACGCACGGATTCGCGAGGAATTTTGTCTTTGTGGCGGATCACGTCTTCCACATCGTCAAAAGAAGCCAAGAGCTCGCGCGCCGTCTTTTCCCCGATCCCGCGGGCCCCTGGGATATTGTCGGAAGCGTCGCCCATCAGGGCCAGCAAATCCGGGATCCTCTCAGGCCGCACACCCAAACGCTCGCGCACGAGCTCCGGGGTAAAGATCAGGCCTTCTTCCTTGTAAGGGTTATAGACTTCCACGTTTTCAGAGACCAGCTGAAGGATGTCCTTGTCCGAACTGACAATGATAATCTTGTCAACCTCGCCCTTCATTTTCCTGACAAGGGTGGCGATAACATCATCAGCTTCGTAACCTTCGCATTCAAACAGGGGAAAATGATACGCCTTGACCACGTCCTTGATCCAGGGAACCTGGGACAAAAGGCCGTCAGGCATAGGCTGCCTGTGAATTTTGTATTCGGCGAATTTTTGCGTCCTGTGGGTCACTCTCCCGACGTCAAAACAAACAGCCAGGTACTGGGGCTGAATGTCGCCCAAGATTTTTTTCACCATGCGGACAAACCCGAAAACGGCGTTCGTCGGCTGCCCTCTGGAATTCATCAACTGCGCTTTAATCGCGTAAAAAGCCCTGTAAAAAAGCGAATTGGCGTCGATCAAACAAAGTTTGGAGACTGTCATAGAAGGGCTAAAACGGTGAGATATTCCTAAAAGTTCGCGACTCCTGTCAAGGGTCGAAGGGTTTGGGGTTTGTGGCTAATCGCTGAAAAGGGTTTTTCTCTGGACCTCTTCCAGGAACTTGCTGATTTCCTTATTTTTCGGGTCAAGGACCGCGGCGACCCCCATCTCTTTCAGGGCTTCTGTATGCATGCCCATGTAATAGAGCTGCTTGCCCCGCATCATGTGCAAACGGGCGTCCCTCTTGCGTTTCTTGGGGTCAAGGTCATTGCCCTTGGGTGAACCGGTGATGTCATCCCCGGACATCAGGCTCGTCATATGCTGGTCTAGAAAATCTTCCCTGAGCTGAGGGTCATCGACGCCAAGCGCTTTCAAAGACTGGCGCGCTTTTATCGTCCACTGGTCATTCCAGCTGCCGACCAGCACGCGCTGCTTGTAGTAATAAATCGCCTTGTCGAAATCCCCTTCTTTTTCAAAAATACTGCCCATATTGTAATAGGGGCTTGGCAGCGTGGGGTCCAGCTCGATGGCGCGGCCATAAGCCTGCTTGGCCCTGTCGTTCCAACCCTTGGCTTCATAGATGACCCCGGCGTCGTTATAGGCGACGGCCAGCGTCGGATCAAGGCCCATGGCCTTCTGGAAATACATCAAGGCCGTGTCCATGTCCCCGTTTTTCTGGTAATGCAAACCTTTGTCGCGGTATTCCGCGGCCATCTTTTTAGTTTCCGCGGAAACAGAACTCTCTTGGGAAAAACAGGGCCGGCTGGATAAAAAAAACAGCAGAGTTAAAACGGTAATTAGGAAAAAGGGTGTGTTTTTGTTCATCCCGGGGAATGTGTTATCGTTAGAATAATACAATTTCCTGGAATATGCAAGAGGTATTTTAAAGTGATAAGTCCTTGTCAGTCCGTAAGGTTACGACTGTTGAAACCGGAAAATCAGCTCTTTGAAAGTTATAACAGGGGCGTCATGCCCAGGGCCGGGTGCGATTGGGATTGAAGGAACTCCAGGAGCTCATCAATGGTTTCGGCGCTGGTCTCATCAGCGATCTTGTCGTAAAATCCCGCCAGACCCAGTTCCTCTATCCTGGCCAGGAGCCGGTTGCGCAGGGCCTCCTTGAGTTCCCGCGGCATCCAAACCAGCCGGGGCAGGCCGCCTTCGGCGGATATAAACTTTTTGCTCGTCACATAGAGCTTGCCGACGCCGATGAATCCGGGGGTCTGCACGCCGCCCCCCACAGAGGACGCCAGCTGGGTAAACGTCATGCCCAAAGGCGTTGGCCCGGTATAATCACGGTTGACGACCATGACACCGTTGGCTTCCGGCAAAAGGGCGACGATGCACTCAAAACATCCGCAGCTTGACTGAGGCGATACCAGCATGGAATACATGCTGACCTCGGAAATCGTCTTGTTGGACTTCTCGTAAATGAAGGCGTTGATATCCTGCCATTGCCCCAGGCTCGCGTCCATGCAAACCCCTTTGACGATCGGCTGATTGCCGCCTGAGGGCATGATCTCAAAGGCGGCTTTCGCGTCCAGCCAGGAATACGCGCCGCACAATCCCAGGCGTTCGGGCGTGATAATGCAGATGTGGTTCGGCGCGAAAGACTGACAGAGCGCGCAACTGTAAAACGTATCAACGCTTTCATCCGTCATGCCCCTGAGCCGTTCATCGCGCGCCTCAAATGTCCGGAGCGCGGCTTTGCGGACCCTCTCGACCTCGGCCTGTTTCGTGAGAATGCGCACCTGGACTTTATCGACGATGGCGCCATACTCCCTGTGAAGCATCCCATGAATGATCACCCCGAAATGTTTCAGGCGGAATCCCTTATCAAAGGCCTCGCGGGAAACACGCACCCAGATCATGTCCCTCTGCCCCATATGCATGATGCCCTGGGCTTCGTTAAAATAACGGTGGATCTGCCTCTCCAGAATAGGCTCAAAATCCCGATTGGGCTCGCGCGCGGCCACTTCAACGACAATGCCTAAAGGCATGGCCGTAGATGAAACCTGATCCAGATCATCCCCTGAGATCTCGACCTTCCCATCCTCCACTTCGTTCATGGGCCGGTAAGAGAGAAATTCGAAGGCAGTGGAATATTTGCTGCCGGACTCGACCTTCAGGTTCTCTTTGCGGACGCGTTCTCCTTCAAAAGCGGGGCTGAAAAGCACGGGGATCGGCAGATGAGAAACCTTGATCTTGATGCCGCGCGTCTCTATGGCGCGGGAAACCATCTTGTCGATATCGGTTTCCGTGATCAGCGCCTCATATTTTGTCGTCGGGATCTTGCCGACCTGGGGGGCGGGCTGGTCGGTGATGACGGGAAAACCCAGATTCAAAACACCCACGCCTGTGGTCACGATCAGCTCATCAAGCTTTCCCAGGACAACGACAAACGCGGGCACACGGTTCTGACAGTAGTCCAGGACCTCTTTCCACTGCCCCCCTTTGTATCCGCCGAAGGTGAGCGCCGCGCGCACAGCAAAATTAACGGCAAACGCGCTGTCAAGCTCCTGCGGGCCCAAGGGCACGATGTAATTGTCCAGCCCCAGTTCCACGCCGCCGGACACCAGCTGGTCCCTGATATTCTGGCTTGCGGCATTGCCGACCAGAAGGCAAACGACGTTCTTTTCCTGAAACCCGCGGATCACGCGCACGGCAGAAGCCGCATCCCTGGCTTTTCCGATGATAACGGCAATCCCGGCAATCCGGCCGTCGACCAGCTGCACCCCCAAAGACCGAAGGATCGTATCCGGAACAAAACCCAGGTATCCTTCCTGAGGCTGATGGGTCACCGCGCAGAGGATCTCTTCGGCCAACAACGCGCACAAACCCTTATTCAACAATCCGTCCAGATGCGTCACGATCAACCCATTGGCCATGGGTTTTGACGAAAAAAGCCGGCGGAGACCGTCCAAGGCGGCCCTGGCGTCCGCGGCGGTCCTGATCTCCACACCGGTCAAAGCAAAGTTTAACGGAAGGAAAAAGGCAGTTCCCTGAAATTCGATTGGGGCCTTGGCGCCCTTTTGCGCGATCATGGCGTCAAGCGCGCTCTCGGCAAGGCCGATGAGCTTTTCAGACGTCGTTGAAGCGGCTTTGGCCAGGTCTAGCTCCGGCATAAGCCCTCCCCCAGCTTGCGGCCTTGCGCATAGGCGGCGTCCCAGCCGTACTGTTTTTGTCCGTCCCTGGGCTGATTGCAGTCGCCCGCGGCCCAGACAAACGGAACAGAGGTGCGCAGCTCTCCATCGACAAGGATGCCCTGGTCCTGCTGGATATCCGTTTCTTCCAGGAAATCCTGACGGCCCGAAAGATTTCCGCTGAAAACAAGCAGGGTCGCTCCGACGACTTTCTGACTGGAAAGACGAACGGCCCGGATTTCCGATTCTCCCAGAATCTCGATGATCGGGTTATCCGCGACGACTTCAACGCCTTCCACAGGCGCGCTCAAAGGACCGAAAAACTTCACCTCGATCTTTTTTTCCGCGATGATCTTTGCCAGGGCCTCAGCCACAGCCCCCTGCCCCGACACCAGGACAGTATGAGCCAGCGGCAGGTTCTCCTGGATAAATTTGACCTCGGTGAGCCCGTTCAAACCCAAAACACCCTCTTTCTGGACCCCTTTTAAGGAAGGAAGGGATTCCTTACGGCCGCAGGCGATCACCAACTCGTCGAATTCCAGCGGATCCGTGTCTTTGCCCCTGAAACTCACGCGTTTCCTGTGGAGGCTCACCCCTTCGGCTTTCGTGTCCAGGCGCAATTCAACGCCGTTGTTCTTGTAAAAATCAAGATTCCGCCAAACGAGCTGGCGTTCCTTGAGCCGGTTTTCGAGGACGCCCAAAATCTTCGGGCGTTCATACGCCGAGAAAGGCTCTTCGCTGAGCATGGTGATCCTGCTCGATTTATCTTTTTCCCTGACGGCCTCGACCACACCGACGCCGGCCGCGGAATTCCCAATGATGACGATATGTTTCATAGGATCCTTTTTTCAGTAAAATCTTTTAAAAGCTGTTTCAAGCGACCGCGTCCAAAAGCTGCGGCACCATGCCGTACCAGCCGACAGGCATGATATGGACGCCCTGGCTCATCTGACGCACGGCCTGAAAAGTCTTCACAGCCACTTCCAGGCACTTCTGTTTTTTATCCTGGGCCTGCTCCATTTCCTTGATCAGGGTCTCGGGCACAAAAATTCCCGGCACATGCTCATTCACAAAACGCGCCATGCGTTCGGATTTCAGGAACATGACGCCGGCCAGAACAGGAACCTTGAGATGGCGGGTCCTGGCGAGAAACTCTTCAAAAACCTTCAGGTCAAAAATGGCCTGGGTCTGAAAAAATTCCGCGCCGGCCTCAATCTTTTTTTCCATTTTGATGATCTCCGGCTCCAGGGGATCAGCCCCGGGATTCACAGCAGCCCCCACGCAGAATTTGGGCGCTTCGCCGGTCAGCTTGTTGCCGTTCATATCCTCACCGCGTTCCAAGGTCTTCAAAATTCCGACGAGGGTCACGGCGTCGATATCAAACACAGGCTTGGCCTGCGGATGGTCGCCCAAAGACGGATGGTCCCCGGTCAACGCCAGGATATCGACGATGCCGAAGGACGCCGCCGACAAAATCTCCGACTGCAGGGCCAGACGGTTCCTGTCCCGGCAGGTAACCTGAAGAATAGGTTCGAACCCGGCTTCTTTAAGCTGAATGGAGGCCGCCAGAGAACTCATGCGCATAACAGAACTCTGCAGGTCCGTCACATTGACGGCATCCACGCGGCCTTTGAGGGGAGAAACGTCCTCGATGATTTTTTTAAGGGAAATGCCTTTGGGAGGGGCGACTTCCGACGTCACGACAAAACCTGATGCGTTTAATTTTTCCTTGAATGTCATAATTTTAAAAACGGTCCTTTCTTATGAACGGATAACGCCCGCTAAATCCCGGTTTTCACCGATTCCTTGAACAACTCACAGACATTCTTCATCAGCATCGTCACGGTCAGGGGGCCGACGCCTCCCGGAACAGGGGTAATATGCGACGCCTTCAGGGCGGCTGCCGAAAACTCCACATCGCCGACAAGGCCCTCCCCCGATCTGTTGATACCGATGTCGATAACAACGGCGCCCGGTTTGATCCAGTCGCCCTTGATGACGCCGGGTTTCCCCACGGCCACAATGAGCACCTCGGCGAACCGCACGTAATCCTGAAGCTTTTGAGCCTCTGAAGTCGCGATATGACAGACAGACGTCGTGGCAAATTCTTTCATGAGCAGGAGGCTGACCGGTTTTCCGACGATCGGAGAATGGCCTACGACCACGGCTTGTTTCCCGTATAATTTGACCTGATAATAGCGCAGCATTTCCAGACAGGCCTGGGCGGTGCAGGGGATAACCCGTTCTCTCCCCAGGACCAGGCGGCCCAGATTTTCCGGATGAATACCCTCGGCGTCCTTGCTGGGCAGGACAAAAGACGCGGCCTCCTGCAGATCCATGGAATCCGGCAAAGGGCACTGGATCATGATGCCGGTCACAAGGGGATCCGCGTTCAACTTCACGATCGCGCCGATGAGGTCTTCCTGACGGATATCCTCAGGAAGGCTCATAACGGAGTGTTCGATGCCGATCTCCGAACACGCCCTGGCCTGGGACTTCAGATAGACCGAACCCGCGGCGTTGGCTCCGACGCTTAAACAGCATAATTTCGGAACGCGCTGGTGACGCTTCCTCAGCCGGTCCGCCTCTTTTTTAAGATCCTGACGGATCTTCCCGGCAACGATCTTTCCTTCCATCAGAACGGCCATGAATTCTCCCCGTAGGCTTTCATCAGTTTTTTAACGGACCTGGCCCGTGTCTTAAGTTCATGGATCAGTTTCTCATTTTTCCCTTCTCTTTTCAAACACAATAGGTTGATGCGCACGTAGGAAAAAGAGGCGGCCAGAGCCGCGCAGGCGAGGCTCGCCGCGAGCCGGGCATCGGACTTCAGATACACGCTGCCCTTGCCAACGACCTCGTCGGCTCCCCGCAGGACCTCAACCGACAGACGGCAGACCTTCGCCGGAACAGCAATAGACTGTTCGGCGTCCTTGCTCAAATACGCCTTGATGTCGGCATCCATTAACCCCAGCGCCTGCCGCCTGATTTCCAGGCTCCTCTTCAAGATCAAACGGCACCGGACGGAAAATTCCCTGTAAGTTTTTTTTCCGAGAGTATAACGGCAGGCCATGGCCAGAAGCCCCGCCCCGCAGGCCAGTGCCAGGGCCGCCACAGACCCCCCGCCCGGAGCGGGGGTCTTTGAAGAAAGATCTTCGACAAATTTTTTAATGGAACCGCCCGCATAGGTCATGATCACCTCGATTGAGATTGCCTTCAACCAGAGAATTTCAAAAATCCGAACCTCTCAAACGAACTCAAAAAATTTTATCGTTTCAGGTTACATCTAAAGACCCGTCACTTCGCCCGTGGCGCTGACATCCACCTGTTCTCCTCTGGGATGACGGGGCAGGCCAGGCATGGTCTGCATCAAAGACGCGTGCGCCAGGACAAAACCCGCGCCTGCCTGAAGCCGCACATCCTTGACGGGAAAAACAAAACCGCGCGGCGCCCCCTTGAGGGACTCATCATGCGACAAGGAAAACTGCGTTTTGGCGATACAGACCGGAAGACGGCCGAATCCGGCCTCCTCATAAAATGCCAGCATCTGCCTGGACTGGGGCGAAAAATCAACGCTCGCGGCGCCATAGATCTTTGAGGCGATCATCTCGATCTTTTTTTCCAGAGACAGATTGTCCTCGTAGAGATACCGGAAACCTTCTGCCCTGCTGCGGGTGATCTCAAGCAGGCTCCGGGCGAGGTCAAGCCCTCCCGCTGAACCCTCTTCCCACATCCGGCTCAGACAACAATCCCGGGCCCCGAAATCCCCGGCCTTCTGCCGGACAAACGCCAATTCCGCTTCGGTATCCTGAGGAAAAACATTCACGCACACAAGGACCGGAATATTGAACAGGCGCACGTTCTCGATATGCTTGCGCAGGTTCACAATGCCCTGCTCCAGGGCTTCCTGGTCTTCCTGAAAAAGCCCTTGCGGCATCCTCTCTCCGGGAGTCACCGTGATTTTCCGGCTTTGCGCCTTCAGGCCCCGCAGAGAACAGACCAGGACACAGGCGTCAGGCTGGAAACCGGCGACACGGCATTTGATGTCAAAGAATTTTTCTCCCCCGCAGTCCACGCCAAACCCGCTTTCCGTCACGACATAATCGCTTAAGCCCAAAGCGATCCTGTCGGCCAGAATAGAGCTTGTGCCGATAGAAATATTGGCAAAGGGGCCCGCGTGGACCAGGCACGGTGTATGTTCGCAGGTCTGGACAAGATTCGGCTTGATGGCGTCCGTCAACACGGCGGCCATCATCCCGTCGGCCTTCAAATCGCGGCTGCGCACAAGAGCGCCGGACGCGTCGCGGCCGACCACGATCTCCTTAAGCCTTGACCGCAGGTCCGCGCGATCCCTGCTCAAGGCCAGAATGGACATCAACTCCGAGGCGGCCGTCACCTCAAAACCGCTGGCCATCTCGCGGGAAGCGCCCTCCATCTTTAAGGTATAACGGATCCGGCGTAACGACCTGTCGCTGATATCCAGACACCGTTTCCAAAGGATGGAATCAGGATCGATCCGCAACGGATTGCCGTGAAAGATGGAATTTTCCAGAAACGCCGACAGGAGGTTATTGGCCTCAGCCACGGCGTGCATATCCCCGGTAAAATGCAGATTGATCTCGTCGAACGGAATGACCTGCGAACGCCCGCCTCCGGTGGCCATCCCCTTGGAACCGAACAACGGCCCCAAAGAAGACTGCCGCAAGGTGCAGGCGGATTTCACGCCCAGGCGGTTTAGCGCCATGGACAAACCAATGGTCGTAACGGTCTTTCCTTCGCCTAAGGGCGTAGGCGTTACGGCGCTGACAAGGACATACCGGGCTCGCCGGGGCTTCAACCGTTCCAGGATGGAAAGATCGATCTTGGCTTTATGGTTGCCGTTTAATTCCAGCTCCCTGTCGCGGATGCCCAGAGAGCGGGCGATAGATCTGATGGGTTTCGGTTTCTGATTCATACCTTCCTGTGGAAAACCCTGTCCCGAAGGCCGTTCATCCTAAGTTCAAGGCCTTGCGGCTGCGGGATCGTCAAAGGCGTTACGAACAAGACAAAAGCAGGAAAAGTCATCCGGGGATACAGCCACGACATCGAATCTCACGCGCCTGTTCTCTATCTTCTTGTCCTTCATATACCAAAGAGCCAGTCTTATAAGCCTGCGCTGCTTGGCCGCGTCCACGGATTCCAGGGCCGCCAACGACCCGTGAAAGCCTCTGCGCGTGCGGACCTCGATAAAACAAAGAACATCCTTTTCCCGCGCCACGATATCAATCTCCCCCAAAGGGGTTGAGATATTGCGGGCCAGGATCTTGTAGCCTTTTTTTCGCAAAAACCCGGCCGCGTCCTCTTCCCCCTGGCGTCCGGTCTGCTGTCTCTGATCCATAGCTAAAAAGAAGGCTTCTGATCCTTCATCTCCGGCAAAACGTCCTTCGATGGATAGGGGACAAACCGAATTTCGCGATCCGGTCGAAATGTCCGGCCGTGCCATAGCCTTTGTGTCTGGAAAAACCATACTGGGGGTAAAGACGGTCATAGACGACCATCAGCTTGTCCCTGACGACCTTGGCTATGATGGAAGCGGCGGCGATGGACAGGGAACGTCCGTCTCCGCCGATGATCTCTTTTGCGGAATAAGGCAGACTTGACTTGAGCCTGCCGTCTAAAAGCAGAATGGTTTTCTGAAGGTCGAGACCCTGTTGCCTGAGCCGCCATGCCAGCCGGCCGACAGCCGTGTCAACGGCCCGGTTCGCCGCCGCTGAGACATTGATGCTGTCGACAACACTCTCACCGATGACGCCCACGCCGAAACAAGCCTTGCCCATGATTTCATCAAAGGCCCTGGCCCTCTGCTGGGGCGTCAATTTCTTGGAATCATCAATGCGGTTTTTGAAGGAGAAGGTCTTGAGATGGACAGCGGCGGCAACAACAGGCCCGGCCAAAGGACCGCGCCCGGCTTCATCAATGCCGATGATAACAGTAAAGCCCTCTTTTTTCGCGCGCCGTTCGAAAGCGAGCACCTTAATGTTTTAGGTTTAGCGAAGTCCCCTTAAAAAGGGGACAACGCTTAATGTTTTCAGTTTAGCGCCGTCCCTGTAAGGGACGAGCACCCTAACTTCCTAATCAGCGAAATACCTTAATGTTT